>OLVY01000258.1_pt1 | contig 41653 bp, 39 predicted proteins | sample 1674261 | NCBI WGS metagenome assembly OLVY01 (sample SAMEA103958155, study PRJEB25191) | human gut metagenome | biome: human-associated habitat [ENVO:00009003]; feature: intestine environment [ENVO:2100002]; material: feces | place: Germany | collected 2013/2015
TTTGTTGCTCAGGTACTTAAAAAGTTATATTTGTAATAGTGTTGCGGAATTAAGGTAAAACAAACATTAAAATTTATACAAATGAAAAAGAACTTATTAAAAATGGCGTTGCTCGCTTTCGCAACCTTTGCGGCAAGTGTGGCAAGCGCACAAACCTACTCTGGTAAAATCACATCAAGCGACTGGAGTGGAGACAAGGGGTTGGAGAGTGATGTGGATTATTCTTTGACTTATATTGAAAGTACGAAGAAACTTAATTTTGAGTTTACCGTTCCTTGTGACAAAAAAATCAATGTTGCATATTTCTTTGCAGAGCATGGCTTTAGTGAAACTAAAATAGAGAATCCGCAATCGGTAGACGGAACATATACTTTGTCGGGAACCACTATAGGCGCATTTGTTCTTGAAAAAGGAGATGAAACGTGGTTCACTCTTAAATTGGTTATTGACGGTGTCGGGGATATTGTAACAAATAGGATTGCTTATAAGGCGGGAGAAGGAAACACAGCAGAGGACACCGAAGCTCCGGCATGGGTGTCGGACCCGACTGCCGTAGCCAGCTCAACATCGGCAACGATTTCGGTCAATGCTAATGACAATGTCTCAAAGACGCTGACATACGAAGTGTCAAAAACTGCGGATTTTGCGACATTGGAGGCAACAGTAAACGGAAAAGCGAATGGAACTACAGAAATTGCGTTGAAAGGACTGTCGCCAGAAACAGACTATACATATTACGTTCGCGTTAAGGATATGGCTGACAATGTTGGAGATGTTAAAACAGTAAAGTTTACAACAACAGCACAGGCAGCAGTCGTTGCAACTTACTATGGCGTATTCTATACCAACGATTGGGAAGAAAAGGCAACAGTAAACGGAAAAGAGGTGGTACCGCAAATCAATTGGAAGGCTGAAACGCTGGAAGGATATAATGATGTGATTGTCACCGCAGAATTGTCAGAAGCACTTCCTGATGGAGCGGCGCTTAAATTCTGCGCTTTTATTGAAAATGGAGTCGGTCCAGTTGACAACAAGGATATGACGGCAACTGGCAAGGCAAATGAGTATACAATCAAGTTGAGTGATGTGCTTCCAAAAGGTACGACATTGGCAAAAGACCAAATTTTTGGCCAGTTCTTCTTCCGCATTTATCCTAAAGAGGGCGGGGTTTCACGAACAAAGATTCTTACAAAATATAAGGTAGGAGCGTCAAACGATCCTATTGCCACAGACACTAAGGCTCCGGAATGGGGCGTAGATCCAGTGGTAGAAAAAGTAACGGACAAGACTGCTGAAATTGTGGTTAATGTGACAGATTTTTCAGGCAGCGCCGTCATTACTCTGACAGGTGATAATGGATTTGCTGAATTGAAGAAAGAGGTGAAAGCCGACGGCTCAAATCAGATAATCGCGTTGAACGGACTTACGGCAAACACTACCTACAATCTGACACTTGCCATTGCCGACGCAGCAGGCAATGCCGGCGAGAGCAAAACAGTTAATTTTACCACTCTGGAAACACCGGACCGTGAAGTGCTTTATCATTCTTTCGATTTCACTTCAGAGAACTGGAAAAAATATGGAGAGACAAACTCATTTGCCCCTAACGGCAGGCTTCTTTTGACAGTGAATGCCGACAACACAGTGACCGTTAAGGTTACGATTGATGAAGGTGCGGAAACCGTAGATAACGCATGGTTCATGCTGCACGGAATAGAATCTTTCAGAATTAATGCGCAGGAAGATGGTTCGTTTGTTGGCACTTCGACAAAAAGCATCAGCAATAGAGACGTTCAACAGGCATTTCATATGAATTTCGTGTTGAAAAATGGTGTCGGAAACTCAGAACTTGACGTCATGTTTTTCACACCGTCAAAAGGTTCGACATCTGCAGTAGCAGAGGTTGAGGCAGAGGCAGCTAAGGTTGTTGCAGCCAACGGCGTAATCCGCGTTGAGGGCGACAAGACGTTTGCAGTCTACACCGTAGCCGGACAATTGGCATTCCGCGGCATGGGCGAGGTTCGCCTTGACAAGGGTGTCTATGTGGTTGTTGTCGACGGCAAGGCACAGAAAGTTATGCTGTAAGAAAACAATAATTGGTTAAGGCGAAGAGCGGGGCTTCCGGGAAACGGAGGCTCCGCTCTCTGCGTATGGCGCAAGGCGTCACGGGGCGAGGCAAACCGATGGGATGACGTTTCTACAACCGCTCTTCGGCGGTAGATTGGTGATGCGTTGATGTCACGGGGTAGGCAAGCCAACCCCGTGCTAACATATTAAACCGCTCTTCGGCGGTTTTTCGCCTATGGCGATGTATTGCGCCGTTGGGGCAATCCGATGGGTGATGGCGGATGATGGGGTGAGGCAACCGCCGAAGGTGGGGGAGGTCGGTAAATGTGAAAGTAGGAGGTAAATGCCTTTTATGAATAACATTTACCTCCTACCCAATTTTCTACACTTCGCTATGCTTCTTTCAGCGGCGGCGCTCCGCGGCGCATATGCGTCGGTGCGTGTACCCCCGACGCGGTCGGGGGTTAACTGAAGGCGTGACCGCTTGCGCGGTCGGCGCAAGAGCGCATCTCCGAAGCGCATGTAGATGGATGGCGGACGATGTGGATGCGCAATCAGATGATGATGGCGGACGATGGGCGAGGCAACCGCCGAAGGACGGTTGTATAATCGTAGCTCCAGGTTGGCTTGCCTACCTGGGGTTGGTTGTTGAAAGAAAAAATAAAATATAAGTCAGTATATTTGTGAGTTACGATGAAAAGATGTAACTTTGCACCGCTTTTCGTAATCTCTGGCAAGACAAGTGGCTTGTGAATATTGCGACAATTATTAACTAATTAATTCACAATAAAATGGATTTGATTAAAGTTGCCGAGGAGGCATTTGCAACCGGCAAACAGCATCCGGAGTTCGGACCGGGCGACACTATCACAGTGGCTTACCGTATTAAAGAGGGTAACAAAGAGCGTATCCAGCAATATCGCGGTGTAGTAATCCGCATTTCTGGAGAAGGCACAAAAAAACGCTTCACAGTGCGTAAGATGAGCGACAACATCGGAGTAGAGCGTATCTTCCCGATTGAGTCACCGTTTATCGACAGCATCACAGTCAACAAGTTTGGTAAAGTGCGTCGTGCAAAATTGTACTATCTGCGCAACCTTACAGGCAAGAAGGCTCGTATCAAAGAGCGTCGTGTTGTCAACAAGTAATCGCACAGCAGAACGTAGCGATACAGAGACCGATGGTTGGAATCCCAACCATCGGTCTTTTTTTCTACAACTGCTCTTCGGCGGTAGATGTGCGTGCATCCCGGCGTCACGGGGTAGGCGAGCCAACCCTGTGCTAACGTATGAAACCGCTCTTCGGCGGTTTTCGCATAGTGATGCATCGCGCCGATGGGGCAATCCGATGGATGGCGGACGATGGGGCAATCCGATGGATGGCGGATGATGTGAGAGGCAACCGCCGAAGGTGGGGAAGTGGCGTACCTCCGGCACGCAGAGGTTGGTGTCGAGGAGAATCCCGGCACGCTACGCTGCGCTTTGCATACCGGGTTATGGAAGAGTGCCGTCGCTCCGCGACGAGGGGGTGCATCCTGCCGGAATGAGGTCTTTGTGATGAGATTATTTTGTGTGGGCTTTTGCAATATTGGAAAATAAGGCATAACTTCGCATTATGGAAACAACGCTCGAAACGCTTATCAGTCGCGGCGCTGTCGACGGCCGTCTGCTGACGTTGCTGCAACAGTCGTTGCCGGACCGTCTTGACGATGTGCCCGACGGTTTCCGCCTTACTGCTCGCGATGTGGTTGTCGATGGCAGAAGCCTGCGTCTCACCACGCCGATTACCCGAGGCGAAGGCAACGCCGTTGCCGACTGGGGACGGCTTATGCTGCGTGTGCTCGCGGTGTCGTCGGTGAAGCCCCGCCGCCTGCGGTGCATTGCCCGCGCCTGTGCCGACGGCGCAATCACCGACAGCGCAACGTTGCGGCTGGCACTCGAACGCAATGAGGGCGGCAATGTGCATTTTTGGGTGGTTGCGGTTGTCGTGGCGTTGCTTTCGTTGCTTGTGTGGATAAACAATATGTAGAAATATGCAGAAAAAGATTCTTTTAGCACTTATAGCACTGACTTTTGCCTTTGCACCAGCCACGGCGGAGCGCATAAAACATGAAGACAAGATAATCGAGGCGATAACGCTGATGGACGAGGGTAAATATGTGCCGTCGATACGCATTTTGCGCGACGTGCTCGCCACCGACTCGACAAACTACCATGCCCGTTATGAACTGGGCTATGCCTATTATCTTGCGGGCAACTACCGGCAATCGGCAGCCATGTATGAGCTGTTGGTCGACTATCCGGAAGCCAACGACCAGACATTCTCGATGCTTGGAAACGCTCTGGACATGGCAGGCGACCGCAAGCGCGCCTTAGACGTGTATTACGACGGAATCAAGCGGTTTCCGAAGAGCGGTAAGCTGCATGTGGAACTTGGCACGATGGCGCTGATAGACGGCGACAGCAAGACCGCTATGGCGTGCTATCTGCGCGCTGTCAAGGTGGCGCCCGACTACACTCCCGGCTTTTATCGCACCGCCATGCTGCTTTTCAATTCCGACCGTCCCGAACTTGCTTTGTGCTACGGCGAGATGTTTCTTGCCAAAGAGAGTGAGAACAAAAGCCGTATAGAAGCAGTGAGCAAAGGCATTGTCGACACTTACCGCTCGATAGCCCGAGTTGACGGCGACACGCTGACAACTCACTTTCCGGCAACCAACATCACGCTCTCGACAAATTCCACCGCCGCCGATCTGGAGCGGGAGTTCTTACGCTTTGACGTGATTTACAGCGTTGATTTCGATTTTGCCGCCAAGAGTCTCGGCAAGGTGGCAGCGCTCGATGCGGAGACCATTTGCCGCCTCCGCACCGCAATTGCCGACCAGCTGCTCAACAACGAACTTATTGCCGACAGCAAGAACCCCTATCTGCGTCATCTCAAGGCAGTGCGCGAGTCGGGCTGCGAGAACGCCTACAACCATTATGTGGTGCTCTACAGCGACCAACCCGCTTTCAAGCGTTGGGTGGCACTGCATCCGATAGAATGGCAGAGGTTTGCCGACTGGTTTGACAGCTACAATCCCGCCGATGGCGAGTGCGCCTATTTCTGATTCAGCGGAACAGACGCGGCACAAATTGCAGCAGATACTGCCTCCAGTTGCACCATAGGTGTCCGCGCGAAGATTCGTGATATTCGTAGCCGACGCCCTCGTTGTCGAGAGTGGTTCGGAAAGCCGTGTTTTGGTCGTAGAGGAAGTCATCCTTGCCGATTGCAATCCAAAACAGACTGTAGCCCTCACGCTTCAGCGATTGCAGCTTCTGCGGCATATTGTTGTAGGCAGGCAGCGAGCAGTCGACCGCAGAGAAGTCGAGTCCGGCAGAGAACAGTCCGATATATCCGAAATCCTTAGGATAGTTGAGAGCGATAAATAGCGTGTGGAATCCACCCATCGACAGCCCCGCCACGGCGCGGTGAGCCTTGTCGGGCAACGTGCGGAAATTGTTGTCGACAAACGACACAATCTCGGGAAATGACGACTCGAAAGACCCGCGTTTGTAGCTCGGCATCGTGTGTGTCATCGCCGGACGGTAAGACAGATTCTCAGACGTCTCGCCTGGAGCGGCCTGCTTGTCGGCGTTGCCGTTTGGCATCACCACAATCATCGGTTCCGCCTTTCCCTCGGCGATAAGGTTGTCGAGGATGCGTGCCGCGTGTCCGAGTTCAAGCCACGCATTCTCATCGCCTCCGCTTCCGTGCAGCAGATACAGCACAGGATATTTCTTCCCGGACTCGCCATAGTGGGGCGGCAGGTAGACCGACAAGCGGCGGTCGGCATGCAGAGCGTCGGAGTGATACCACACATGCGCCACAGAACCGTGAGCCACATCGCGCACCTGATAGTAGTCGGCGCATCCTCCGCCTACATAAAAAATGCTGAACACCGTCCCCACGTCGCGCCGTGTGAACGGATTGGTAGGGTCTAAGCCGTCGACACCATCGACAGTCAGCCTGTATGTGTACATCTCCGACGGCAGCGGCGGAGTGGTGTATTTCCATATTCCCTGACCGCAATTCTCCAAGTCGGCAGTGCCTCCGTTAGCTTCCCAGTCGCCGTGTACAGCCACAGCGTGGGCGTCGGGGGCGGCAACGGTAAACGTCACGCTCCGGTCGGCGTTGACCACAGGCGACTCAATGCTTGACTCCGTAAACTTTACATTTTGCTGCGCCGCTGCGGAGACAGTAAGCCACAGGCAGGCGGTTAAAAGAAGATGTTTCATATTTTCAGCCATTTTTAGTTTCGTAAGTGCAAAATTAATGTTTTTGCTGAAAAAACAAATATGTGGTTGTCGGGGAAATAAGAAATGGATAGTCGGCGCAAACAAGGCAATATAGTTTGGACAATTAAAGAAATGTCATTATTTTTGCATACACGATTAATGGATAAAGCATTATGACAGAAAAGGAAATGCACTCATATCGGTTGACATCGATGGTAGAGCCGAGTGATAAAATGTTGGACGCGATAATGTCGGGCGTTGCAGTAATGGCACGGCAGTCGACAGAGAATGCCCGCAAAGAACTTGTCCGTCGGTTTGACGCTTTAAAAAGAGAAATAAAGGTGTATCAAGAATCATTGAGAAAACATGCTTGATAGAAGACCTGTATTGTGTGTGGTGGCAGGACCAAACGGATCAGGAAAGACGTCTGCCACTATTCAACTGTTGTCGAATGAGTGGGCTGCAGATGCTCTTTATATCAATCCAGATAATATAGCTCAAGAAACTTTTGGGGATTGGAATTCTCCGACAGCAATTTTAAAAGCAGCACAGGTCGCAACAGAAGAAAGATATCGTTGCCTTGCAGAGAAAAAAGATTTTGTTTTTGAAACGGTTTTGTCTTCTGAAGAAAAATTACAGTTCTTGAAGAAAGCGCACGAGTCTGGCTTTTTTATAAGGCTTTTTTTTGTATGTACAAATTCTCCGGAGATTAATGTTATGCGTATCACAAAGCGTGTGCTTGATGGTGGTCATGAGGTCCCGATAACAAAAATAATCTCTCGTTATTATAAATCGATATTAAATGCATCCAAAGCCATTTGCTTTGTAGATAGGGCATATGTCTATGATAATTCGGTGGAGAATCAAAAGCCGAGATTGCTCTATCGAACAACTGATGGTATGTTGGCAAAACGATATTGCTCAGATATGCCAGAATGGGCTGCTGAGATGCTGCCTCGTTGAGGAACACGCTCCGCAGCGTTCTGTGCCTCACAATGCCGCCTTCTGGGGTGTTTTCTACAACCGCTCTTCGGCGGTAGATGTGTGTGCATTGATGCCACGGGGTAGGCAAGCCAACCCCGTGCTAACATGTGAAACCGCTCTTCGGCGGTTTTTTTTGTGATACATCGCGCCGGGTGGGGCAATCCGATGATGTAGGCAACCGCCGATGGCGGGGAAGTGGCGTACCTCCGGCACGCAGAGTTTGGTGTCGAGGAGAATCCCGGCACGCTACGCTGCGCTTTGCATACCGGGTTACGGAAGAGTGCCGTCGCTCTGCGACGAGAGAGTGCAAACCGGGGGATGTGGTTTCTACAACCGCTCTTCGGCGGTAGTTGTGAATGCATCGATGTCACGTGGTAGACGAGCCAACCCCGTGCTAACGTATGAAACCGCTCTTCGGCGGTTTTTTCCGCATTGCGCCGTTGACGCAATCCGATGGCGGCTGTAGATGCGCTATTTTGTGTCTTTTGGAAGGAATAAGTGCAGCATCACCACGCTGATGAGAGCCGACATGATCGATCCGGCGAGGATTCCGAGCTTGGCATCAGCAAGCAGCAACGCATGCTGTCGCGGGTCGTATGCGAGTCCGGCAATGAAAAGAGCCACGGTGAAACCAATGCCGCTGAGCATGCACACACTTGCAAACGCCTTCCACGAACTGCCTTTAGGCAGGCGCACGAGTTTTGTGCGAATGGCGAGCCAGGAGAAAGAGAACACGCCGAGGAATTTTCCGAGCACCAGACCCAGTATTACGGCAAGTCCGACACCAGAGAACAGGTTGTCGAAACCCATGCCTTGGAAAGATATTCCAGCGTTGGCGAAAGCAAAAACAGGAATAATCATAAAGCTTACCGGCGTGTGAAGGTTGTCCTCCATGTCCTGCAACGGGCTGATGACGTGGTCGGACGCCGTTTCAATCTGCTTCAGCATATCCACCTGCCTGTGTGTCAGAATACGCGCGTTAGAGTGCTTTCCGGTGATAGTCTGCTGCGGGAACGACGCCACGCACTCACGGATCTGTTCCACCGATTTCAGCACCGACGACTTTATTGTGGCAGGGATGCAGAACGCAAGCGCCACACCCGCGATTGTGGCATGGATACCAGAGTTGAGCACCGCATACCAAAGCGCCAGTCCGATTGTCAGGTAGAACATCTTGGAGCGTATGCCCTTGATATTTCCGATTATCAGCAACAGCAGCATGACACCGGCATACAGCAGATATGCCGCATCGAGATGAGCGGTGTAGCAAGTTGCGATTACTATGATTCCACCAAGGTCGTCGGCAACGGCGAGAGTGGCGAGAAACACCTTCAACGCCAATGGCACACGTTTGCCGAAAATCGACAGCACACCGAGCGAGAAAGCAATGTCGGTTGCCATCGGCGTGGCAAGTCCGCGCATCGCGTCGGCATCGGCAGGCGCACATAGCCAGAACACAAGCACCGGAATCAGCATACCGCCGCAAGCACCGATAAGCGGGAGCATCGCGTTGCGTGGCGACGACAGTTCGCCAACAAGAATCTCACGTTTTATTTCAAGACCTACGGAAAGGAAGAAAATCGCCATGAAGAAATCGTTGATGAGGTCGAGAATAGTCATAGTGTGACCTCCGTGGCTGAAAAGGTTGAAGTCGCCCACCGATAGGCTGACCGTTTGATTCCAAAATTCAAAATACATTGCGCTCATCGAAGTGTTGGCAATAACCAGAGCCAGCACAGTGGCGGCAATCAGAAGCATGCTCGACGTCACATACGTGCGGAACATCTTCAAAAACCTAAAACTTTGTAACATTCTTCTATATATATATGTTTCTAAAACAATGGCGGGCAGTCATAGCCCCAATCTTTTTCGGGAGCAAAATTAGGGAAATATTTCTGCATACACAAACGTGCCGCGGCATATAGTCAGCACCGCGGCACGTTTAAACCTTTCAGTCAGGGATTTGTGTCAGAACTTATAACCGATGGCGAAGTTCCAGCCCTTGTTTTTCATAGACCAGCCCAAATCGTGCGCTCCAGCCACGTTGCGCAGACCGCGCTGATAGCTGATGTTGAACACATAGTGGTCCATCACCTCCACACCTGTGCCAATCTGCACACCGCAGTCAAAATTGCGGTGCTGCCACACGTCGTCGCCGTAATAGTCGCGTTTTCCAGTGATGTAAGAGTATCTTCCCGGAGTGTTGCTCGGCGCGCTGACCGCAATTGCCGTCACCTCGTCCTTTCCGTCGCCGATTCCGAAGGAGAAGTATGGACCCGCTTCCACGTCCCACCGCACGGCGTTGGAGATGTTGAAATGGAACGAAGCCAGGACAGGGATTGAGAACGCATACCTGCGCGTGTGTCCGAGGTTTGTCTCAAGAGCGCGCCTGTCGGCGTCGTGGCGTATTGTAGAGTAGTCGTAACTGCGGTTCTCGAAATAGAAGCCCGGCTGCATGCTGAAGAAGTCGCGTATGTTAAGGTTCATCACCACGCCGGCAGTGAAACCGCGTTTCCAAGAGAAATTGCATTCTTCGCCAGCGTGTGGAATGTCGGCAGACAAATTTGATGAAGAAATACCGAATCTCACCCCAATGTCAATCATCTGGTCAGGCACAGAAGTGTCGGCGAATTCGGCAGCCGAGGCAGTCGCCGCCACAGCAAGCAAAGAAAGGGCAAAAAATATTTTTTTCATAACTGTCGTGATTAATTCTAATGTAAAGGTATCGTTTTTTCGTTAATATTGGCAACGTAATGCTACAAAACGCACATTTTTTCATCCTTTTGGATGAAAAAGACTACCTTTGTAGTCCATAAACCAAAAGAATATGAAAACAATAGCGATAAAATCATTGGAATCGTTGCCACAGGCAGCGGCCGAGTTTGTCGAAGCGATGGGCGACTACACCGTGTTTGCCTTCAACGGCGAGATGGGAGCCGGCAAGACAACGTTTATCAACGCGCTTTGCCGCGCGCTTGGAGTGGAGGACGACATCACCAACTCACCGTCGTTTTCAATCATCAATGAATATCGTTCGGACACTACCGCCGAACTGATTTATCATTTCGATTGTTATCGGTTGGAGAGCGTCGACGAGGCGGAGGACATCGGAGTGGAGGACTATTTCGACTCTGGTGCCGTGTGTCTCATCGAATGGCCGGAGCGCATAGAGGAACTGTTGCCCGCCGACACCGTCCGTGTCGATCTCAAAGAGCAGGAAGACGGCAGCCGCCTTCTGACAATGACCTTCCCGGAGGCGTGATGGACAGCATCGACACAGCCGTGCTTACTGCAATCACCGTGGTGTTCACGATAAGCGGACTCCTTGCAATTGCGGCGTCGCTGTTTAACTGGAACTGGTTTTTCAACACCCGCAACGCCCGTATGCTTGTGGGGCGCTACCGGCGCCGCACGGCACGTTGTGTCTATTTCGTGGCAGGCGTTCTGATTCTTGCCATGGTTGCGGCTATCCATTTGCGCCTGGCAGACAAAATTTAGGAAATCGATAAAAACGATATATATTATGTCAACAAAAAAAGAAATTCCGGTGCTGCTCCTGACCGGTTATCTCGGCAGCGGAAAAACGACACTTGTAAACCACATATTGACAAATGAACGCGGCGTGAAGTTTGCCGTAATAGTGAACGACATCGGCGAAGTCAACATTGACGCCGACCTGATACAGAAAGGCGGAGTTGTAGGCGCAAAAGACGACAGCCTCGTTGCATTGCAGAACGGATGTATCTGCTGCACGCTCAAGATGGATCTCGTGGAGCAAGTCTACGACCTTGTGAAGTCGGGCAAGTTCGACTATATCGTGATTGAGGCGAGCGGCGTGTGCGAGCCGGCACCGATAGCGCAGACCATCTGTTCAATCCCGCGTCTCGGCGAGGCATACCGCAAGTATGGCATCGCCCGTCTTGACTGTATTGTGACGGTCGTCGACGCGCTGCGACTGCAGGACGAGTTTGGCGGCGGCGACAAACTTACGCGCAAGGATATCGGCGAGGAAGATATTGAGAATCTGATAATCCAGCAGATTGAATTCTGCAACATCATTTTGCTCAACAAGGCATCGATGGTCAGCCCAGACCAGCTGAAGCGCATCAAGGCCATCGTCAAGACAATTCAGCCGCAAGCCAAGATAATAGAATGCGACTATGCGAAGGTCGACCTTGACGAGATAATCAACACAGGGATGTTTCATTTCGAACGTGTGGCAACGTCGGCGGCATGGATTCGCGAGATAGAGCGTCCGTTGGATGAGATTGAGGCAGAAGAGCATCATCATCACGACGATGAAGAGGATGAGGATCATGAGCACGAGCATGAGCATGAGCATGAACACCATCATCACCACCATCATCACGAAGGCGGAGAGACGGAAGAGTACGGCATCGGCACGTTTGTCTATTATCGCCGTCCGGCGTTCGACATTCATAAGTTCGACCGCTTTATGTCAACAAAATGGCCTAAAAACGTGATCCGTGCCAAGGGCGTCTGCTATTTTGCCCACAACCGCGACATGTCGTTCCTCTTCGAGCAGGCAGGCAGCCAGAAACAACTGTCGGAAGCCGGCTTGTGGTATGCCACCGCACCGGAGAACGAATTGGCGGAGATGATGAAGCAAGAACCTGGCTTGGCGCGCGACTGGGATGAGAAATATGGCGACCGCATGCAGAAAATCGTGTTTATCGGTCAGCATCTCGACAAAGCGCAACTTGCCCACGACCTTGACGAGTGTCTCGAAGAATAGAATATAAGAACAAAAAGAACCATATTGTATGAATAAACGATTTTTCAAGTCGCCTGAGTTTCTGGTGTGGCTCGGTTTCGGGCTGTCGGCGGCAGCGTTGCTGTCGTATGCTCTGTTGTATTCTCTGACCGCGGCAGGGACTGTGGCAGGCATGTCGGGCGGAGTCACGGCATTGTGCTGGCTGACTGTCGTTGCCGGACTTCCCGGACTTGCACTTTCCGTTTGGTGTATGATGCGCTGGGCGCTGTTCGACACCCCAAAATGGCTGCACATAGCGAGCGTTGCGATTAGCGTCGTCAACATTCTGTTTCCTGTGCCCTCGTCAACGTTTCTATTGGTGTCGTCGATGGTGGGCAAGGAAAATGTGGAGGTGAAGCTGCCGTCGGAGTCGGATAAAGAAATCAAGCCCGACATCGTTATCTCCATTGACTCGCGTAAAGGTGTGCTCACAGGCGAAGTGAAGAACGACAGTGTCAAAATCGACGCGCTGGAGCTTTCGCTCACCGACCTAGACTATGAAGGCAAGCTTGGCAAATGGGCATCCCGGATTCCGGGAAAAGCCAAGGTGACGTTTGAGGCTGATGAAAAGGCAAAATTTGACGAAGTGCAGAAGACTATGGACGCCCTCAGCACCGCCGGTGTGAAATTCAGAATGTCGGCAAAAGAATGACGCTTCTGCAAGAAATACAATAAAAGAAAAAACCCTCCGGAAGGAGGGTTTTTTGTGATATGAAAGGAAAAATTTTTATGCTTATTTAGCAAGGGCAGTAGCCACGTCTACGGCGCAAGCCACGGTGCATCCAACCATAGGGTTGTTACCGATTCCGAGGAATCCCATCATCTCAACGTGAGCAGGAACTGAAGAAGAACCAGCGAATTGAGCGTCAGAGTGCATACGTCCCATAGTGTCGGTCATACCGTAAGAAGCAGGACCGGCAGCCATGTTGTCTGGGTGAAGAGTACGGCCTGTACCACCACCAGAAGCTACTGAGAAATAAGGCTTGCCAGCGAGAGTGCGCTCCTTCTTGTAGGTTCCGGCAACAGGGTGCTGGAAGCGGGTAGGGTTGGTAGAGTTACCAGTGATTGACACGTCAACACCCTCTTTCCACATGATGGCCACACCTTCGCGAACATCGTCGGCGCCGTAGCATTTCACTTTAGCGCGAGGACCGTTTGAGTAAGGGATTTCCTTAACCACCTTGAGGTCGCCAGTGAAGTAGTCAAACTCAGTCTGAACATAAGTAAAGCCGTTGATACGAGAGATGATCATAGCGGCGTCTTTTCCAAGACCGTTGAGGATTACGCGCAAAGGCTCTTTGCGAACTTTGTCGGCTTTGGCAGCGATTTTGATAGCGCCTTCAGCAGCAGCAAACGACTCGTGGCCAGCCAAGAAAGCGAAGCACTTAGTCTCTTCGCGGAGCAAACGTGCAGCGAGGTTGCCATGACCAAGACCAACCTTACGGTCGTCGGCAACAGAACCAGGGATGCAGAAAGCCTGGAGACCGAGACCGATAGCCTCAGCAGCCTCAGCGGCGTTTTTGCAGCCTTTCTTCAACGCGATGGCGCAACCAACAACGTAAGCCCATTTAGCATTCTCGAAGCAGATAGGCTGAGTTTCCTCACAAGTCTTGTAAGGGTCGATGCCGGCAGCGTCGCAGATAGCGTTAGCCTCTTCAATATCTTTGATACCGTTTTCATTCAATGCAGCAAGAATTTGCTTGATGCGACGGTCTTGACTTTCAAATTTTACTTCTCTAATCATAAAGCGGTCCTCCTATTATTCTTTACGTGGGTCAATATATTTAACAGCTTCGTCGAAGCGGCCGTAGTGACCTTTTGCCTTCTCGATAGCCTCTTTAGGATCCTCGCCGTTTTTGATCATTTCCATCATCTTGCCGAGGTGGATGAACTCGTAACCGATAACTTGGTTTTCTTCATCGAGAGCCATGCGAGTGCAGTAGCCTTCAGCCATTTCCAAGTAGCGAGTTCCAGTTTTTGTAGTACCGAACATTGTACCAACCTGGCTGCGCAGACCCTTGCCGAGGTCTTCCAAAGAAGCGCCAACAGCCAAACCGCCTTCAGAGAAAGCCGACTGAGTGCGGCCGTAAACGATTTGCAGGAACAATTCGCGCATAGCAGTGTTGATAGCGTCGCAAACGAGGTCGGTGTTGAGCGCCTCGAGAAGAGTCTTGCCAGGGAGGATCTCAGAAGCCATAGCGGCAGAGTGGGTCATACCTGAGCAGCCGATAGTCTCGACCAAAGCCTCTTGGATTATGCCTTCCTTAACGTTCAAAGTAAGTTTGCAGGCACCTTGTTGAGGAGCGCACCAGCCGATACCGTGAGTAAGTCCGCTGATGTCCTTGATTTCTTTAGAACGCACCCACTTGCCCTCTTCAGGGATTGGAGCGCAAGGGTGGTTGGCACCCTTCTTAACGCAGCACATTTGCTGTACTTCATGAGTGTAAATCATAACGCGTCTTAATTAAGTTCAAATAAAAAGATTCTATATATAAATTCTTCTGTCAATCTACCGATAATGCTTTTGCGAGTCGATATGCGCGCAAATATGTTGCAAAGATAATGCAAATTGGGCGAAGAAAGTTAAGAATATCTTTAAATTTAGTATTTTTGTGGAATGAAAAGGATTGCAATCAAGATAGGCAGCAATGTGCTTGCCCGGCGCGACGGCACGCTCGACATCACCCGGATGTCGGCATTGGTTGACCAGGTGGTCAGTCTACGCCGCGCAGGAATGGAAGTGGTTATGATATCGTCGGGCGCCGTAGCCGCCGGGCGAAGTGAGATGCGTGGCGTCGACCGCCTTGACACGGTCAGTGCCCGCCAATTGTTTTCGGCGGTTGGACAGGTGAAGCTCATCAATCACTATTATGAGTTTTTCCGCGACCACGGCATGGCGTGCGGTCAGGTGCTGACGCTGAAGGAAAGCTTCTCGACACGCCGGCATTATCTCAATCAGAAACATTGTATGGAAGTGATGCTTGAAAATGGAGTCATCCCCATTGTCAACGAAAACGACACAGTGTCGCTCACCGAGCTGATGTTTACCGACAACGATGAGCTGTCGGGACTCATCGCCACGATGATGGATATGGACGCGCTTGTGATATTGTCGAATATCGACGGCGTTTACGACGGCGACCCATCGTTGCCGGAGTCGCGCGTCATCCGCCGCGTGGAACCCGATGCCCGGATGGATGTCGATGCCATAGTAGGGCAATCGCACTCCTCGTTCGGGCGCGGCGGCATGGGCACCAAATTCCGCACGGCGCGCAAAGTCGCCGACGAGGGCATCACCGTCTATATCGCCAACGGCAAGCGCGAGAACGTGCTTACCGACCTTCTTCTTGACGGCGCAGATGTGCCCTGCACAGAGTTTGTGGCAGAAAGCCGCGGCGTGTCGAGCGTGAAGAAATGGATTGCCCATAGCGACGGCTTCGCCAAAGGCGAGATACGCATCAACCAGGGCGCCTACGACGCGCTGATGTCGTCGCAGGCAAGCAGCCTGTTGCCGGTGGGAGTGGTTGCCGTAGACGGCGATTTTGAGAAAGACGACATAGTCAGAGTGCTTGCTCCCGACGGCCGTCAGTTTGCCGTGGGCCGCACAAGTTACGACAGCGACGAGGCACGCGCCGCCATAGGCAAACAGGGACTACGTCCAGTGATACACTACAACTATCTCTACATCGAACAGCTATAACCGACTATGAACGAAGATTTAAGAAAAATGCTTGAAGCCGCGCGCGAGGCATCGCGCGGACTCAACCGTTGCCAGGAAGCCGACATCAACCGCCTGCTGCTCAGCGCGGCAGACAAAGTGGAGGCAGCCATCGACAAGATTCTTGCCGCCAATGCCACCGACCTTGCCCGTATGGACAAGGACAATCCGAAATACGACCGTCTGAAACTGACCCCCGACCGCATCCGAGCCATCGCCGCCGACATGCGCAGCGTGGCGTCGTTGCCGTCGCCCCTTCGCCGCACATTGGCAGAATGGACACAGCCCAACGGGATGCGAATAAGAAAAGTGTCGGTCCCGTTCGGTGTGGTAGGCGTAATCTACGAGGCGCGTCCCAATGTCACGTTTGACGTGTTCTCGATATTGATGAAGAGCGGCAACGCCTGTGTGCTTAAAGGCGGCAGCGACGCCGACGCCTCCAACCGCGCCGCCGTCGACGTGCTTCGCGAGTCACTTCTCGCCGAAGGATTCGACGAGCATAGCGTCACCCTGTTGCCACCCGACCACGAGGCAACCCAAGAGATGCTTCAAGCCGTTGGCTATGTTGATTTGGTCATACCACGCGGCAGCAGCCGCTTGATACGCTTTGTGCGCGACAATGCCCGCGTGCCGGTCATAGAGACCGGCGCCGGCGTGTGTCATTGCTATTTTGACGCGTCGGGCGATTTGCAGAAAGGCAGCGCCATTGTGAGCAATGCAAAGACGCGCCGTGTCAGCGTATGCAACGCCCTCGACTGTCTGCTCATCGACCGCGCCCGTCTTTCCGACCTACCCGCCCTTGTGGCGCCGATGGCGGCAAAGCACGTAGTGGTGCGTGCCGACGAAGAGTCTTATGCAGCGTTGGCGGGCAAGTATCCCCACCTTGAACATGCCGACGACAGCGACTGGGGAAAAGAATATCTCGACTATAAGATGTCGGTGCGCACGGTCGACGGTCTCGGCGGCGCGCTTGACCACATCGCCCGCCACACGTCGCATCACAGCGAGAGCATCGTGGCAGAGGATGCCGACGCTTGCCGCGTGTTCTCACAGGAGGTCGACGCAGCGTGTGTCTACACCAACCTTCCCACGGCGTTTACCGACGGCGGTCAGTTCGGCTTTGGCGCAGAGATAGGCATCTCGACGCAGAAACTGCATGCCCGCGGCCCTATGGCGCTGCCAGAGATGACCACCTACAAATATGTAATCTCAGGCGACGGGCAGACGCGCGATTAAAAAAAGAAGCGTGCGGTGCAGTAATCGATATGCATCCGCGTTTACGTTAATATCACATAATAGAAAAAACGATGAAAATGTATCAGAAATTTATGGCGGCAGCAGCGATGGCATTGGCTCTCGCGTCGTGTGGCGCGGGAAAACAAGCCACCATTGCCGACCTCGGAGGAGAATGGGTGATTACGTCGGCCGACGGCAATACCCTCAATGCGGAAACCACACCGTTTATCGGCATCAATGCCGCCGACGGCACAGTTTATGGCAGCACCGGCTGCAACAATCTTGTCGGCACTCTCGACAAGAACCAGAAACCCGGAACGGTTGATTTCAGCCAACTCGGCTCCACTCGCATGATGTGTGCCGACATGACGTCGGAACGCATAGTGATGGATATGCTCAACAAGGCAAAAGGATATAAATTCAACGGCAAGTCGGAGTTGCAGCTCACCGATGCCCAAGGCAATGTAGTGGCGCTGCTGCAGAAACGCAACGGCAAGATGAGCGAGTCGGGTCTGCAAGGCGAATGGAAGATTCTGTCGGCAGACGGAATGCCGGCATCGGGCGAAAGCACCCCGACAATCTGGTTTGACACAGAGGAGAACCTGACGCACGGCAATGCCGGCTGCAATACGTTCAACGGCGAGTATACCGTTGGCAAAGACCAGGCGCTTAGATTCGGAACGATGGCAGTCACCATGCGTATGTGTGACGACATGGAGTTTGAGCAGAAGTTCCTGCAGGTGCTCGACCAAGTTGCTACGTTCGGCAAATTGCCAAACGGCAACGCCGGACTCTTCGACGAGAACGGCCGCCTCTTGATAGAGCTTGCCCGATAGCATCAACACTCTTTCTACAATAACATTTGTGAAATTTCCACGACGCAATGCCGTGGAAATTTTTTTAGTCGCTTATGCTATCGGTTGTCGCGAGGGAATGCCCTGGTTTGTTTGAAAATGTCGGAGGCAAAAATGAATAAATGGAATGGCAGGCATTGCCATTCGTGCGCAGGTTGGTTAAAGTTGATGTAAATTTGACATACTGCGCTCAAATTTATTATATTTGCATATTGAAACGACAAAGGCTTATGGCAAAGAAATATCCGATAGGCATACAAGATTTTGAGGAACTCCGCACGAGCGGTTGCTACTACGTTGACAAAACCGCATTGGTCTACGATTTGGTGACCAAAGGGAAATATTACTTTCTGAGCCGTCCCCGGCGGTTTGGCAAGAGTATGCTCACGTCGACACTTAAGGCCTATTTCCTCGGGAAACGCGCTCTTTTTGACGGACTATCCATAGCCACCCTTGAAAAAGACTGGACAGAACATCCGGTGATTCACATAGACTTTACGGGCAACCAGTTTCCGACGATGGACAATCTTCTTGAACGCCTCGACGAGATTTATAAGAGCCTCGAAGCCAAATACGGAACCACCGGCATAAAAGATCCCGGACTGCGTTTGGGCAAGATAATCCAGCTGGCGTATGAAAAGACAGGCAAACAGGTTGTTGTGCTTGTCGACGAGTATGACAAGCCGTTGATTGACAACGTTATGAATCCCGGTCAACGCGAGCGGATGCGCGACCTGCTGAGCGGAGTCTACGGCAATCTGAAAGCGATGGACGCCTGTCTGCGCTTCGGATTTCTCACGGGCGTGTCGCGGTTCAGCCATCTCAGCATATTCAGCGCCGTCAACAATCTGAACGATATCTCGTTTGATGAAAAATATGCCGGGCTTTGCGGCATAACAGAAGAAGAGATGGACAGCCAGTTTGAAGAAGACATACAGGAAATGGCAAACAATAACAATCTGTCGATTTCAGCCACCCGGCAACAACTCCGCGGATGGTATGACGGCTACCGATTCAGCCCATTTTCTGAATTGGGAGTCTATAACCCATTCAGTCTGCTGAACGCATTCAACAGCGGGAGGTTTATGTCGAAGTGGGCAGAGTCGGGCACGCCGACATTTCTCACACGATTGGTTAAGCACGGCTTTGACCTTACAGATGTTGACGGAATGGAAGCAGATATGGATATGCTTACAAATTCCGACCCAGACTATCAAACTCCGGCGGCGTTAATGTTTCAAACCGGTTATGTCACAATAAAAGCTTACGATGACAGCTATGGTATAATCACACTTGGATTTCCGAACAAAGAGGTGAAGGACGCTTTTTTGAAATACATAGTGCCAATTTATCAGACACACCGAGAAGGCTCGGTTGTGGTCATGAAGTTGAAACGAGATATTGACGAAGGCGATGTCGAGGCGTTTATGACTCGTCTGACCGCATTTTTCAGCAGCATCTCCTATGAGACCATCAAGCGCGACTATGAGCGTCATTATCAGAATCTGCTCTACACCGTGTTCTATTTCGCCGGCTGCGACGTCCAGAATGAGTTTCACACGTCAAGCGGCCGTATCGACTGTGTGGTCAAGACCAAGACGACGATTTATGTGTTTGAATACAAACTTGACGGCACAGCGGAGGAGGCTTTGGCGCAAATCAACGAAAAAGGCTATGCCCATCCGTTCCTCAGCGACGGCCGTCCGGTGGTGAAGATTGGCGTGGCGTTTGGCAAGGACAGCCACACAATCGACTCGTGGATAAAAGAAAGTTAGAGGAAAAATGATTACCTTTGTGCATCTTGGCAATAGACATTAGAAAAAACATAAATGAAAAAGACTTTTTTAGCAATATTGTTGTTGGCAGCAGCCACGCCTTGGGGAGGCGCGGTGGAGACTGCATCCGGGAAATTGTCGACGGTGATTGGAGAAGATGCAGCGTCTGTTACAGAATTGTCGCTTACAGGCACGATGGACGCACGCGATTTCAAGTATATATCCGATTCGATGCCGCAGTTGTCGGTGCTCGACATAAGTGGCGTGACAATAGAGGAATACTCCGACAGGGAGCCCCTGTTTGCTAATTTTACATATTATCCAGCAGACGAGTTGCCTAAATATTCGCTGATGGGCAAGCCGCTCACATCAGTGTCGCTTCCGTCGACGCTGACATCCATCGGCGAGGCAGCGTTTGCAGGCTGTGCCGAACTGACAGAAATCAGCCTTCCGTCTACGGTCGCCACGATAGGCAACTATGCATTTTCAAGTGCGTCAAAACTTGCGGATATCAAAGGCGGCGAGGGCGTCCGCACGATAGGCGACTATGCGTTCAGCCGCGACGCCGCATTGACAACGGTTGCGTCGCTGCCGCAGGTTGAGACCATCGGCGGACATGCGTTCAGCGGATGCTCTAAGATGGCGGACTTCACGTTTGCCCCATCGTTGCGCACTATTGGCGAGAGCGCGTTTGCCGGCAGCGGACTGACGTCGGCCGACATGAGCGGATGCACGTCGCTCAGCGTTGTCGGCGCATGGGCATTTGCCGACAACGGCTCGCTACGTGAAGTTAATATGCCAGCGACGGTAACATCGTTGGGCGAGGGCGCGTTTTTCTATTCATCGGCATTGCAGCAAGTGGCATTACCCGAGGGCCTTGTGAAAATCAACGAATACACATTCATGGGCGGCAAGGCAGTCGCCACGGTGACACTTCCGGAAGGCTTGAAAGAGATAGGCGACTATGCGTTCAGCGACTGGACAACGGTTCGGGAAATCATCATTCCATCGACGGTTGAATATATCGGCGACCGCGCCATGCGCAATTGGAACAGCCTCGCGGAGCTGACAAGCAATGCCGTCACGCCACCATCGCTTGGCGACAATGTTTGGGAGAACGTAGACTATGAGAAAGTAAACCTCACCGTTCCGGCAGCCGGCGAGATGGCTTACAGGCTTGCGGAGCAGTGGCAGGACTTCTTCAAATCATCGTCGGCAAAACCGTTGGCAGCGGAGAGCCTGCGCGTGGCTGTTGACGGCGATGTGGTGACAATAACCAGCGGAGAAGAGATAAGCACGGTGCAATTGTTTGACATGAGCGGCATCTTGCTGCAGTCGGCGGCACCGCACAGCCAGCAGTTCTCATTGACGCTGTCGGGCTACAGCGGCAGAGCCTACGTGGTGCGCTGCGTGTCGGGCGGCAATGAAAAAATCATAAAAATAAGCAGACAATAAATACATTATGGGCAAAAATAAATTGAAGAAATTCGGGGAGATGGAAACATTCCCCAACGTGTTCCAATATCCATTCGCAGAATTGCAGAAAGGGCCGTTTCCATTGAAAGGAAAGTGGAACACAGAGTTTTTCAAGAACGACAACCCCATAGTTCTGGAACTTGGTTGCGGCAAAGGAGAATATGCCGTCGGCATGGCAAAAAAATTTGCCGACCGCAACTTCATCGGAGTCGACATCAAAGGCGCCCGGATGTGGACCGGCGCCAAGCAGTCGGTGCAGGAAGGCATCGCCAACGTGGCGTTTCTCCGCACGAGTATCGAACTAATCGCCTCCTTCTTTGAGGCCGGCGAGGTGTCGGAAATCTGGATAACGTTTCCCGACCCCCAGATGCAGAAAGTCAACAAACGCCTGACATCGACCCGCTTCATGCAACTCTATCGCCAGATATTGAAAGACGGCGGACTCGTGCATCTGAAAACCGACAGCCCGTTTCTTTATGCCTATACCGACGCCATGGTGCGTCTGAACGGCTTCGCCACCGAGGTCAACACCGACGACCTTTATCACAGCGGACTTGCCGACGATATCCTCGAAATCCGCACGTTCTACGAACGCCAATGGCTTGCCCGCGGCTTGACAATAAAATACATCAACTGGCATCTTGACGCCACCACGGCGCTTCAGGAGCCTGAAATCGACATAGAGAAAGATACCTATCGCAGTTTCTCGCGCGGGTATCTTGAAACAGACCCTCAATATTCAAAGTAACAATTATGGAAGAAAAACTATATCCCGCACTAATCACCGAGGCTTTGCGCAACGTCCGCTACCCAGGCAACGGCAAAGACCTTGTGGAGAACAATATGGTTGAGGACGACATCCGCATTGACGGAATGAACGTGTCGTTCTCTTTGATTTTTGACAAATCGACCGATCCGTTTATCAAAAGTGTTGTCAAGGCCGCTGAAACAGCCGTCAAGACTTATGCCAGCGAGAATGCCCGCATAGAGGGCAACATCAGCGTGAAGTACCGCCAGAACGTAGAGCAGCCCGCCAAGATGCTCCCCGGAGTGAAAAACATCATCGGAGTCTCGTCGGGCAAAGGCGGAGTAGGCAAATCCACCGTGGCAAGCAATCTTGCCGTGGCGCTTGCCAAGCAAGGCTTCAAGGTGGGACTGCTTGACGCCGACATCTTCGGACCGTCGGCTCCAAAGATGTTTGGAGTAGAGGATGCCCCCGTGTATATGGATGAGGTAGGCGGCCGCAACCTTATCGCACCCGTAGAGCAATATGGCGTAAAAGTGCTGTCGATAGGCTTCCTTGTAGACAAAGACAACGCCGTGCTTTGGCGCGGCGGCATGGCAAGCAACGCCCTGAAGCAACTCATCGGCGACGCCAATTGGGGCGACCTCGACTATTTTGTGATAGATATGCCCCCAGGAACGAGCGACATCCATCTGACGCTTGTGCAGACCCTTGCCATCACCGGAGCCGTAGTGGTCACCACTCCGCAGGAAGTGGCACTTGCCGACGCGCGCAAGGGCGTCAGCATGTTCCAAAGCCCGCAGGTCAACGTGCCGGTGCTCGGCATCGTGGAGAATATGGCATGGTTCACTCCGGCGGAACATCCGGATGAGAAATACTACATCTTTGGCAATGGAGGCGGCAAACGCCTTGCGGAAAAGCTTGGAGTGGATTTGCTGGCACAGATACCGCTTGTGGCAAGCATCTGCGACGGCGGCGACCAAGGCAAGCCCGCTGCGCTGCAGAACACCGTCAGCGGCGAGGCGTTCAACACGTTGGCGCAGCGAGTGGTGGAGGCTGTCGACAAGCGCAACCGCGAACTCCCGCCGACACACAAAGTTGATGTTTCGAAACGTTAACCATCGTGGGCTCGGATGTTGCCCACGAGGATTATAATTTTGCAATATAAAAACAAAACGACAATGAAAATAGGAGACAAAATACCGGAAATGCTTGGCGTCGACGCCAACGGCAAAGAAGTGAAGGCATCCGACTATGCCGGAAAGCGTCTTGCCATCTATTTCTATCCGAAAGACAACACTCCCGGCTGCACCGCCGAGGCATGCAGCCTGCGCGACGGCTACGACGCCCTCCGCAGCGCAGGATATGAGGTGATAGGAGTGAGCAAGGACAGCGCGGCATCGCACGGGAAGTTTGCTGCCAAACACTCGCTTCCGTTCACACTTATCGCCGACACCGACACCACGCTCAACCAAGCGTTCGGCGTGTGGCAGAAAAAGAAGATGGCAGGACGGGAGTATATGGGTACGGTGCGCACCACGTTTCTTGTAGACGGCGACGGCACCGTGACCGACATTATTGCAAAAGTAGACACCAAAAACAGTGCCTCGCAGATTCTTGAAATAATAAACAAAAAAGCATAACTATGGAGAAAGCAACAGACAAGACAGCAGCTGCAAGCGAGAAGCTTAAAGCTTTGCAGAATGCGATGTCGAAGATAGAAAAGGACTATGGCCGCGGAGCGATAATGAAACTCGGTGACGACAATATAGAAAATATCGAGGTGATTCCTTCAGGCATCATCGGACTTGACTACGCACTCGGCGTGGGCGGCTATCCCCGCGGACGTATCATTGAAATCTACGGTCCGGAATCGTCGGGAAAGACCACGCTCGCCATCCTTGCCATCGCCCAGGCGCAGAAGCAGGGCGGCATAGCAGCCATCATCGACGCAGAGCATGCGTTTGACCGCTTTTATGCCGAGAAACTTGGCGTTGACGTCAACAACCTTTGGATTTCGCAGCCCGACAATGGCGAGCAGGCGCTTGAAATCGCCGACCAGCTTATCCGCTCATCGGCAATCGACATAATCGTTATCGACTCTGTTGCGGCGTTGACACCAAAAGCCGAAATCGAAGGAGTGATGGGCGAAAAGCAGATGGGTCTGCAGGCGCGTTTGATGTCGCAGGCTCTCCGCAAGCTTACAGCCACAATCTCAAAGACCAACACCATATGTATCTTCATCAACCAGCTGCGCGACAAAATCGGCGTGATGTGGGGATCGCCGGAAACCACTACCGGAGGCAATGCCTTGAAGTTCTACGCTTCTGTGCGTCTTGACATCCGTCGCACCAGTGCCATCAAGAACGGCGAGGACGTGCTTGGCTATCAGACAAAAGTAAAGGTTGTGAAAAACAAGGTTGCGCCTCCATTCCGCAAAGCAGAGTTTGAGTTGACATTCGGCGAAGGCGTGTCGCACAGCGGCGAAATCCTTGACCTCGGTGTGAATCTCGGCATTATAGCCAAGAGCGGATCATGGTTCTCCTACGACGGAACTAAGCTCGGACAGGGCCGCGATGCCGTGAAACGTCTGATTGGCGACAACCCGGAGCTTGCCGAAGAACTTGAGGCAAAAATCAAGGCAAAACTTTTCCATAAGGATGATGCCGACGACAGCGCGGAACCGACCGACGCTCCGGCAGCAGAATAAAAAAACATAAAAAGCAATGAAAATCGCAATCATTGGATGCGGCAATATGGGCGGCGCGATCGCAAGAGGTCTCGCTGCCGATGCTGTTTTTGCGTCAGAGCATACAATTGCGGTGAGCAACCGCACACAGCCCAAACTCGACGCCATCAAGGCTGAATATCCGCAGATAGAGACGTCGACCGACAACTGTCAGGCAGCCGCAGCCGCCGACATCGTGGTCATAGCCGTTAAGCCATGGCTCATCGACAGCGTTGCAGAAGGCTTGCGCCCTGCGCTTACAGCCGGCCAGACCATCGTGTCGGTAGTGGCAGGAGTGCCGTTCAGCCATCTTCGCGAACTCTTCGGCACAGCTATGCTTTTCCGCGTGATTCCCAACACCGCCATCGCCATCGGTGAAAGTATGACCGTAATAGCCGACGATGGAGCAGACAGTGGACAATTGGCTGTGGTGACCGACATTTTCAACCGTCTCGGCGAGACTCTTGTCGTGGAAGAGCGACTGCTTGACGCGGCAATGGCGCTTGGTTCGTGCGGCACGGCGTATGCCTTGCGCTACGTGCGCGCGGCGATGGAAGCCGGCGTGGAGCTCGGGCTTTATCCCGGTCAGGCAAAGAAAATTGTGGCGCAGACAGTCAAGGGAGCTGCCAGCCTGTTGCTTGCCCGCGGCACACATCCGGAGGAGGAGATAGACAAGGTGACCACCCCAGGCGGCTTCACAATAAAAGGCTTGAACCGTATGGAGGCTTGTGGATTCAGCAACGCCGTGATCGAAGGCTTGAAAGCATCGATAAAATAGAAAAAAAGATATAGGAAACAGCAAAACTGCACTCGGTTGGGTGCAGTTTTGCTGTATATTCGTATCTCCCGACTTCGTTGTTCTCGTATATCATCATTTCCGATTGTTTGAGTTATACACCGCCCATCCTTTAATCGTCAATAGATATTTCTGACGAGGATGACGTGGCTTGTCGGGGTAGAGCATAGAAACAAATCCCTCTTTCATGGCGGGATTAAGTGAGTATTCCATAAAATTCTCACGATTCTTTAATCCTACGGAAGCCATCATCTCTTTGACAGATAATCTATTGTTTGCAATCGCCTTTATTAAGCGGCTGATATTCTCATTATCTATCTGCAATGGATTGTCTGAGCTTGTCGGGGTACTTGTCGGGGTACTTGTCGGGGTGGAGATACCCATGTCTTTAGGAGCATTAATCACCATGAAACGATTTCTCAACTCGTTGTTTTCTCCCATCAATAGGTTGCGAAAGAATCGTTCCAAATAGACAGACTCCCTTTTGATGCCCTTTTGTATGTTTTGATAATTGGCTCTAACCAACGCATTTCGGAAATACCAAGAATGATTGGCAAAAAGGTCGTTCTCAACATTGAATCCCATTGAGCGTAAATACTGTATGGTGAACACTGCTGTTGTTCGGGTATTGCCTTCTCCAAACGGATGAATTTGCCACAACCCAGATACGAATTTGGTAATATGACTTACTATTTGATTTACATCCAATCCTATATAATCAAATGCCTTTTCTTGCTCAAGATCATACTCTATGGCTCTGCGAATGTCGGGAGCAGATACATAGAGCACCGTGTCGCCACGAAGCACCCATTCTTTTTTGGTGATATTGTAATCTCTGATTTGTCCGGCAAACTTGAATACACCATCAAATATCCTTCGATGAATGGCGGTCAATCCAGCTACGGTAAAGGCAAATGAACGCTCATTCAATAGCTTGGTTATATTGGCGGAAACTTTATCGGCTTCTTCCGTCACATTGTCCTTTTTAGTACGAATATCTTTTGAATCGTAGTAACTCTTGATAAGTTGCTGTACTTCATCAATGGTTATGTCTCCCTCAATATGTTTGCGAGCGGTTTCAATAAGATATTCGGATGGCTTCAAGCCATCTACCGCCTGAAGTCCTATTGCCGTTTGCCACGCATAGCCTTTTTCACGCTTTTGCGGCTCGTCTTGTTGGATGTATTCGTCGAATTCACTCATTAGATTATTGCCAGTTGAAATAAATTCAATAATATTTATTCTAATTGCTTTCTATAAACAGAATCTAAAGTATTTCCATTTTTATCTTTCCATACTAACCAGCCATTATTGCTGCTGCCAATACAGAAATCTGCGGCAGTACTAGGACTTGAAAAAGTTTTATCCGATGTCAATACCAGGATTTCGTTTTCATTGGAAGTGTAGTCTTGGAGCATCTTTTTCCGTTTTTCTTTCCAGTTAAAAGACGGCACCATTGTTGGGGCTACAATACTCCCTTTTAGGACAGTAAAGCCCTCGGAACTGTAGAAGCCCTTTGCATTGCACCCTCTACCTTTGGTGTAGAATATATGTTCTTCTTTGGGTTGTGACAATTCAAAAATATTGCAACCGATAAATGATGCCAGAAATTTCACATCTTCGAAAAATTCATCCATTGAGTCTTGTTGATGCTCTGGTAGATTCGGTGCTTTAGGGATTTGTTTATTATCGCTTAAAACAAAAGCGTTTGCTTTCTTGGCTTCAGTTATCGCTTTATATTCTATGTATTGTACATCAACTTTAGTCATATCGGCATCTTTCGATACGAATATGAGCGCTTTTTGCCAAAACGATTTTTTGCTATCATGGTCTTTTACACGTTCTTTAAAGTTCTCCGTTTCACCTATATACGCCTGTGGTTTGGTTGACTCATCTTCTCCCAGTAATATGTAAAACGCAGGCTTTTGCAACTTTTCTTGTGTATTCAGATAAGAGAGGTTGGAACGTGGCACGACAAACATTTGGCAAATCTTGTTGCTAATGAATGCATATTGAGTTCCTTTCGGGTCTCCATCAATTAAATATGTTGTTATTGTCTTTCCCATTGTTATTCATTGTGGATTGTTACGTTTGTAGTTGTATTTGTAATCGAATTTTTTTGCATGAAATACCTAATTTGGTGTGAGGCATAACATATTTGATAGCTGCCTCTTCTTAATGCAAATATACACCATTATTGAATATAAATTACTATTTTTTGCTGAGTTTGACAGTTTTGATAGTAATTAGCAGATATACAGAAGTTTGTGGAGGTAGAAATGTTGCTATATTAAACATTGGCGATTGTTTTAACATTACTTTAACACTTGAGGTTCGCCCGATAGTTGGCACGTATTTGGATTGGCGTGGATATCTGCCTGTTAATACGTATTTTAGTTTGATTCTGCAGATTCTCAGTTAGGGGTATGTTGTTGAAGACATGGATATATCCAAGACCTTCGATTTTTATAAGGTTCATCTCAGACAAGATTTTCCGTATCTGTCCCGTGGGATATCGGGAGTCGCCGCTGACATAGGTATGCACACCACCTCATCTGTAGTGGCATACCTCCGGCACGCTGGTGGGAGGAGATGCGTTGAGCCCCGGCACGCTGGCTGCGCTCCGCGTGCCGGGTTACGGAAGAGTGTCGTCGCTATGCGACGAAGTTTCCTACAACCGCTCGTTGACGGCATTTCTTAGGCAATGCCGCAGCGAATGGAATTGGGGTTAGGAAACATTGTAAAGAAGCATGTCGGAACAAGCATCCCAGTTAATCGATTCTGGATCCCACATAGTTTTTGATATGACCCAAACCGTTATCAGAAAAACCATGAATAAGCCAAAATGGAACTTCCTTTCACCGGAATAATCGTCCTTGACAAAACACAAACGAAGAGCGATGGCTGCAATGATAATGTTAATGATGATTTTTACGGCTGTAGGTAACATAACTGAATGTTTTTGGTTGCTGTAAAATTATTGAAAAGCGGTTGCGAAAGGAACGAAATGGTGATAAAAACGGATTTTATGGTGATGAATCGGCGTTTTTTTGCGGCAGTTTGTGCAAACAATAATAAATTCGGTCGATAGGTTTTGGAATGATGGTTAATATGATTTACCTTTGTGATGCCTTTGCGTAAGAAAAAGACAATGTTTTTATGTGGTTGAGTCTCGCTTTTCTGTCGGCGGCACTTCTTGGGCTTTACGACGTGGCAAAAAAATACTCTTTGCGGGAAAATGCCGTCATCCCGGTGCTTTTCTGCAACACGTTGTTTTGTGCGCTGATATTTCTTCCCTTCATCGTAGCCTCGCATACCGGCATCCTTGGCAGCGAATCGCTGCTGTGTGTCGACAACTGGCAATGGCACGAACAGCGGTTTATCGTTCTGAAATCCTTTATTGTACTGTCGTCGTGGATATTGGGTTATTATGCCATCAAACATCTTCCGATCACTATCGTAGGTCCGGTCAACGCCACCCGTCCCGTGCTGACTCTGCTCGGTGCGCTTATTATCTTCGGCGAGCGTCTTAATGGTTGGCAATGGGCAGGCGTGCTCCTTGCCGTCACATCGTTCTACATGCTCAGCCGCAGCGGCAAGAAAGAAGGCATCCGTTTCAGTCATAACCGATGGATATATTATCTGGTGGCGGCAGCACTTCTGGGAGCCGTAAGCGGACTTTACGACAAGTTTCTGATGTCGCCCACGGGAGCCGGCATCCGTGCGATTACCGTGCAGTGCTGGTATAACTTCTATCAGTGCGTGATAATGGGCATTGTGCTTCTTGTGGTGTGGTTGCCTCAGCGCAAGGCCTCACCGTTCCGCTGGCGTTGGTCGATAATGCTGATTTCAGTGTTTATCACCCTTGCCGACGCCGCATACTTCTACGCTCTGACCTATCCTGACGCAATGATTTCAGTGACCTCCATGGTGCGCCGCGGCAGTGTGATAGTATCGTTCTGCTTTGGCGCGATGATTTTCAGGGAGAAGAATCTGCGGTCGAAAGCCGTCGACCTCTGCCTGGTGTTGCTCAGCATGGCGTGTCTGTGGATAGGAGGACATTAAGAGAAAGAAAACAAATGATAAAATGTATTGTATGAAAAATTTTTTACTGACAGCAGTTCTCGCAGCATCGGCAGTGATGCCGGTGATGGCAGGCACAGCTTTGCCTTATAGCGAGACGTTTGACACCGCCGCCGATTTTGCGACGATGACCGTCGTCGATGCGAACAGCGACAACAAGACGTGGTATCACAGTGACTACTACAAGTCGGCAATGATTGATTATTCCGACGACAGCAGCATGGACGACTGGCTGATTCTGCCAGCGTTCAGTCTCGCCCCCGGCGGCACGTATACCTTCGAGATGGATGCCCGGTGCTACAGCAGCATCTTTGGAACGGAGCGTTTTGAGGTGAAGATGGGTACCGCCGCCACCGCCGCCGCGATGACAGAGACCGTTGTGGGAGAAACATTGCTTAAAACAGATAAATTTCAGCACTTCACTCAAAAAATCACTGTTGCCACAGCCGGAACATACTATATCGGCATCCACTGCATCTCTGGCGCAGAACGCCGCGGCATGTTGGTTGACAACATTGCTTTGTCGGCCGGCGTGGCAGCGGAAAGCCCAGCAGCGGTAACCGACCTTACGCTGACGCCAGAGCCAACGGGTCTGAACAAGGTGACAGTGGCGTTTACCGCACCTGCTCTCACGTCGACCGGAGTGTCGTTGACGGCATTGGACAAAGTGGAAATTTATCGCGACAAGGCACTTATAAAGGCCATCAGCCCTGTGGCTCCCGGACAGCCTGTCACGTTTGTCGACGAGACCGTCACTGCCGGCAACCACAGTTATATGGCAGTGGCTTACAGTGCGACAGGACGCGGTTTGGAAGCATCGGCCGACGTATTTGTCGGACCCGGCAAGCCCTCAGCCGTCGGCAATTTCAAGGTCAAGGAAACGACGCCCGGCGATGTGGAAATCACATGGAGCGCCCCGACAACCGATGAGAAAGGCAACCGCATAGACCCGTCGCTGATCACCTATAAGGTGGTTAGTTACGAAATTGTGCTCGACAGCTATTTCACAGAGTCAGACATCGTGGAAGGACTTGCCGACACCCGTTACGTCCACCATGCCATAGACGCCGGCAAAGGTCAGCGTTTCATTGCCTACGGCGTGTATGCAGAGACAATCTCGGGCAAGTCTACAGCCGTCAAGACCGCACTCTTCCCAGTGGGAACAAACTATTCCGTTCCGTTTGCAGAGTCGTTTGCCGGAGGCAAGGCATCGTCGTTGTGGCGCTCTGAAGTGGCCAAAAACCAGTCGACCGCCCCGGCGTGGACGCCGCTTACCGATGAAGACGTAGCCGACCTCGCATCGCGCGACGGCGATGGCGGATATGTAGCCATGCTTGGCGAAAACACCGACGACAGCGCCCGTTACTACAGCGGCAAAATCGATTTGTCGGGCTTGCAGAATCCGGTGCTCTCATTCTATACGTTCAACTTCGGCAACGGCAGCAACAACGACGATGAGAACGTGCTTGAAATCTATGGCGGCACAGGCTCGGGCTTCAATCTCATCAAGAGTATGGAGATAAAAGAAGTGGGTGAATACGGATGGAACAAGGTTATTCTTCCGTTGACAGCATACAAGGACAAGGTGGTGCAAATCGTGTTTACCGGAGTCACGAAAAACTATCTTGCCATTCCGTTGGATGCCATAACAGTAGGCGAGGCTCTGGCACGCGACCTTGCGGCAGTCAGTCTGAGCATTCCCGAGACTGTGACAACAGGACAGTACTTCGACATTGAAGTCGATGTGGAAAATGCAGGAACGCAGCCCGTCGGCGGCTATGTAGTGGAGCTGTACCGCAACGGCGAGAAGATTCAGGAGGCAGAGGGTCCGGAACTCTATTCGTGCACACGGACGCAAGTGGGATTCTCCGACCGACTGGAAGTGATCGACAACGGCGACAACGAGTACTATGCCAAGGTGGTGTGTGAAGGCGATGAGAATCCAGCCAACAACACAACCGCTGTGGTCAAAGCCGTGGCAGAAGCTCCGGAATATCCTGTGGCAACCAACCTTAAAGCCACACGCAGCGGCAATGCCGTCACTCTGACATGGACAGCCCCCGACCTCAGCACCGCGAAGCCGGAAGCAACCACCGACTCGTTTGAGGCTTATGAGTCGTTTGCCACACAAGGAGTGGGCGGATGGACATTCACCGATATGGACAACGCCCAGGTGGGCAAGTTCCAGGGCATAACCTTCCCAGGCATCACCTATGAGGGGTCGGTGCAGTCGTTCTGGGTAATGGACGCATCGATGGAAGGTGCCAACGCCTCGTTTGCCGCGCATTCAGGAGGAAAATATATCGCACAGATATTCAATTACGACGGTTCGCAGTGCGATGACTGGGCAATCTCACCCGAACTGAAGGGCATCGCCCAGACAGTATCGTTCTATGCCAAGAGTTATTCGTCGATACCAAGTTATGCCGAGACGTTTGAGGTGCTTTATTCCACCACCGACACGTCGACCGACCATTTCGTGAAACTCGGCACATACGAGAATGTGCCAAACGCATGGACACGCTATGACGTGGCATTGCCGGAGGGAGCAAAACATTTCGCCATCCGTTGCGTCTCTGAAGGATGCTACATGCTGCTTGTCGACGACGTTACGTTTGTCGCCGCCGGCGCCACCCACGGACTGGAAGTGGAAGGCTACAACGTGTACCGCAACCGTCAGAAAATCACGGAACAGCCGGTTTCGGGCACACAGTTTGTCGACACCGCCGCTCCCGACGGAGAGAACAAATATATGGTCACCGTGGCATACAACAAAGGCGAGTCGGTGCCCGGCAACGAAGTAGTGGCAGGAGAGGCAGGCGTTGAGGCTGTTGACGGCGACAATGTGGCGATTACAGCCCTCGACGGTAAGATTGTGGTTGACGGAGCAACCGCGCAGACCGTCATCATGCAGCCTAATGGAGTCATAGTCTATATAGGCACAGGCAGCCACGTTGAGGCGGCAGTGGCGCAAGGTGTGTATATCGTAAAAACAGGCGTTAAAGTAGCGAAGGTAATCGTGAAATAGTCCACGCTGAAACATATCGGCGCGGGCGGGTCACAAGGCAGTGTCCCGCCCGCGTTTTTTTGGTGGCAATTATTTGCAAATCAAAGATTTCGTATTATCTTTACGGCGCAAACCATTAACAAGAAAAAATATAATCCAACGAAATAAATTTGCTATGAAAAAAATAGGATTTTTGCTGATTTTTGCACTTTGTTTGGTTTTGTCAGGATGCAATAAAGAAGACGAGCCAAAGTATGAGTCGCTTGATATTGGATATCATACGTGGACATTTAAAATTAGAGTGCTTGACAAAAATGGAGAGGATATATTAAAGCAAGAAGATGGCGTAAAAAAAATAAAAGGGATGCTGTCGATAGAATACGAGGGTGTTGTATATACTCCTAAAATTGATTCAGATTTTGCGTTTGGAGAGGTTCCGCCTTGGAGCCGGCTGATGATTGGAGATCCAGACGGAAGTGAGAGCGGACAATGTTTGTATTTTTCCAGGTTTGATGTAATTTCGAAATATGATGACACTTTCGTTATAAATTGGGTTGACCAAAGTAAAGATGTCATACATCTTACGCAGGAGCCTTTTTATATAAAAGACGGATATCCCTATACAAGGACTAAGACGCGAAAATGCTATCGCAATGGTGTCGATATGAATGTGCCAGGAGGGGATGACATTGTGATAACAAAAGTTATTGCAGATGTGTGAAATGACAGATTAGTCAAAAACATAGGACGCTATGATGTGAACTTTGTTTGGGAAAAGAGACAGGAACCGCTTGCTTCGGCATGCGGTTCTTGTCTCTTATTCGATGTTTGCCGTTTCAGAAGTTCCCGCATTAATACATCAACCAATTGTTTTTGCAATACCGATGAAGAAAGATTTTGCGGATTGGCGGAAATGTTTTTACTTTGTAGGAGCGAACCAAAACATAGAAGCCTGCTATGGGTTTTGAAAAAGTAAGACATATAGACCTGCCTAAGATCTGCGATCCTCGTGGCAACCTGTCGTTTCTTGAGAACGGCGGGGTTGTCCCGTTCCCGATTGCGCGCACATACTGGGTCTACGACGTGCCTGGCGGCAAGAAGCGTTTCGGCCACGCGTTCCACCGGCAGGAGGAACTGATAATCTCGTTGTCGGGAAGTTTTGACATTGTGCTCAACGACGGTTCGGAAGAGCGCCGTTACCACATGGCACGGTCGTACTACGGACTTTATGTGCCACGGATGATGTGGCGCGAACTCGACAATTTCTCGACCAACTCGGTGGCTCTGATTTTGGCGTCGACGCCGTATGACGCCTCCGACTATATCGAGGATTTCAACCTTTATAAAACGACTTTGGCCAATGGAAAATGACAATCACGCAACTGTGTCGGTCGACGACTGCCGGCTGCTGACGCTCGACCGTCATCACCATGAGAACGGAAATCTGACGGTGGTGGAAAACGGCAAAGACTTTCCGTTTGAGGTGCAGCGGGTGTTCTATATCTACGACGTGCCTGGCGGTACAGACCGCGGCGGGCATTCCCACCGCCGTTGCCATCAGTTTATCGTGGCGGTCAGCGGAAGTTTCGATCTTGAAATCGATGATGGCGTCAGCCGGCGCACGGTGACGCTCAACCGCTCCAACATAGGGCTGTATGTGGCTCCCGGGATATGGGTGGGTCTGCGCAACTTCTCGTCGGGCTCGGTGTGCCTCACGCTGGCATCCGATCCGTATGACGAGGCAGACTACGTGCGCGACTATGACGAGTTTCTGAACCTGACAGCAAACAAAAGAAAATGAAGCAATACGAATTTCTGCCGCTTGGGGTTGTCAACGAGCCCTACAGACAGGCGATTCAATCGAAAATAGACAGCGTCCTCGACAAAGGCTGGTATCTCAACGGAGAGTTTGGCAAGCAGGTCGAGGCGCAATTGTCGTCGCTCACCAAAATGCCGTGGGCAGTGGCGTGCAGCAACGGGCTCGATGCCCTGCGGCTGATTTTCCGCGGCTACAAGGAGCTGGGTGTGATGCGCGACGGCGATGAAGTGATTGTGCAAGCCAACACCTACATAGCCTCGGTTCTTGCCATCAGCGACAACGGCTTGCGCCCTGTGCTTGTCGATGCCGACATTGACACGCTTAACATGGACTTCTCAAAAATAGAGGAGCGCATCACGGAGCGTACACGCGCCATCATGGTGGTGCATCTTTACGGCGCACCGTGCTGGTCGGACTCGCTTGCCGGCATAGCCCGGAAACACAATCTCAAGATTGTGGAGGACAATGCACAGGCAATCGGCGCTACGACCACGAGCCGAGGCCTGAACGGCACCGGCATCACCGGCGGACTCGGCGATGCGGCGGCTTTCAGTTTCTATCCCACAAAAAATGTCGGGGCGATGGGCGATGCCGGGGCCGTGACCACAAACGACGAGGCGCTTGCCGACGCCGTCAGAGCCCTCGCAAACTATGGCTCCGACCGACGCTACCATAACATCTATCAAGGGCTGAACTGCCGCATGGACGAGCTGCAGGCGGCAGTGCTGAGCGTCAAGCTGCAGCACCTGGCAGACATCTCCGGCGCACGCCGGCGCAATGCGGCCGTCTACGACCGCGAAATCGCCAATCCGCTGCTACGCAAACCGAAGAAGCTGCCGGGCAACGTGTGGCATCAGTATGTGGTGCTCGTAGCCGACGGACGTCGTGATGAGTTTCGTAAATTCTTGTCGGACAACGGAGTGCCTACCGATGTGCACTATGCCGTGCCACCACATCTGCAGCCGTGCTATGCCGGCCTTGCCGACAGCGCGTTGCCAGTTGCCGAGCGCATCGCGGCAGAGTGTGTGAGCATTCCGATAGCCGAGCATTTGACGGAAACCGATATTTCAGAGATTTCAGAAATAATTAATGTTTTTAGATAGACGTTGATTGAAGAAATTGTGTATTTTTGCAAAAAATTGAACACGATATGAAAATAACGAGAGATGCCGTTTGGCACACCACAAAAGATTACAGCATCATCACACTTGGATTGATATTATATGCCGTTGGATTCTGTGGATTTATTTTGCCGCACGGGGTTATCACTGGCGGACTCGCAGGTATAGCCGCCTTGATTTTTTTCAAGACGGGTATCCCGGTGGCATATTCGTTCTATACTCTCAACATCATACTCCTCTCGATAGCCTATCGTATCGTGGGGCGCGGCTTTGTGCTTAAAACCATCTACGGCGCGTCGGGACTCAGCCTCTTCATGCTCATCGCACAGATGTTTTTCAAGTCACATCCGGTTTATCTTGAGCACGACATCCTGCTCAGCTGCATTATCGGAGCTGTGCTGTGCGGTGTGGGAACAGGCCTGGCGTTCACCCACAACGGCAGCACCGGTGGCACCGACATCGTGGCTGCGATGGTGTCGAAATACCGTCAGATTTCCGTAGGGCGTATGATTCTCTATGTTGACCTGTTTGTCATTTCCTCATCATATTTCATAAAGTACAACATCGAGCCGGTGGTCTACGGCTATGTGGTGCTGATATTCTTGTCGTACATGTGCGACATGGTGGTGAACAACAACAAGCAGGCAGTGCAGTTCTCCGTGTTCTCAAAGAAATGGAGCGCCATAGCCACCGCAGTCAACGCCGAGATGCACCGCGGATGCACGATTCTTGAAGGCACCGGATGGTATACGAAGCAGGAGGTGAAAATGCTGCTGATATTCAGCCGTAAGTCGGAAGCGCTGCAGGTTTACCGCATAATCTATTCCATCGACCCCAATGCCTTTGTGTCGCAGGGCAACGTAAACACCATCTATGGCGAAGGCTTCGACAAGAGCAAGGTGAAGGCAAAAATCCGCGACCTCAAGGACGGCGGCACCGGACAGCCACACCAGCCATAGCCGGACTGCCACTACTTGTGGTGGGAATAATTAAGTATACACTGTAAAAAAATTCTGCAAATCTACATTAAATGAGGTTTATGGACTTCGTTTAAATATTTTCGAGCCGGTCGCTATCTGCAATAATAGAAATTAAATTAGTCTTATAGGCTCTTTACTGACGTAAACGATAAACAAATCTACAATAGTAGAAATTAAAATAGTCTTATAGACCGACAAATAATCGTCATCGTCATCTACAATAGTAGAAATTAAATTAGTCTTATAGACTCTGTGTTATGCAAAGGTAGTATTAATATCATGTAAATCAAATAAAAAACGGATAAAATTTATTTACGTAAATACCCCCGTATTGCGATATAGTTTTTGCAATGGGTTGTAAATAGATGGGACACAAGCATTTATGCGTGCAGTGGGTGGTTCTAAGTTTGGGAGGTTCGCTTAAAAAACGACAAGGTCTTTATCGCGGTGAATAGCATTGCCATATTTTTCTACATTTTCTTTTGTCGCAGTGAATAGTACCACGCTATCATCATTACAGAAAAGCGGACAATAATGTATGCGTATTTTTTCTTTCACGTTTTCAATCATCCTATTTGTGTTGTTGAATTCATATACGGAATATTGCAAGCGAATGCCACCGCTCTTCATTAAAAATTTGGAGAATTTTGTTCTCAATTTTGTGTCAGAAATGTCATAACTAATTATAATCATATTTGAAAAGACGGGAATTGGATGTTGTTCCCAATTCCCATAAAAAATTTATAATAACCTTGGAAAAAAGAGAAAATCTCACGTTTGTATTTTACAATATCTTGCATGAAGATTTGATAATAGTTGGGAGCAACGTCTCTGTTTAGAAAATATTCCCCTTTTATACACTTAAAATCACGAGCTTTGAATTGCCCAAGATTCAGAGACTTACGAATGGTGGAGTCGATTATACACCTAAAGGGTTCCATTAAATCGCATAATAGAGATTTTCGTTTGAACCATTGTCGATGGTATACCCCGACATAGATGTCAAAACCAAACAGGCGGGCATAACTTTCAAGAAAATTAAAGAGCATTGTGTAACCAATGTCGAGCAATACGTTTATGTAGTCAATTTTTGTTCGTGGCAATCTTTGCGACCATCTAAAATCTTGATAATAGGCATAAAAAAAGACTTTGGCAGAAATTCCTTCAATGCCCATAAGTTCTTTATAAGTTTTGCAGTCTTCAATTTTGCCCGAATATTTAGTAATCATTGCGCTGGCATAGGATGTCTTTTCATCTTTTTCCCGGGTTCTTTTTAACAATATAAGTTCGTTGTCTAACTTTAACTTAATCAAGAGCTTTGCAATGGAAATGTCGTCTTTGTCAAATTTGTATTGGTTTTCTCTAAGGAGAAAATTGGCGTCTGCGTTTACACCAAAGGTGTATACCGGGCGTAGATTCATTTTCATAACGGAAATGAATACGCCATAACGTCGACACTTGTCGATTAGCGGAGTGGTTATTGTGGCATTGCCTATGACAAAAAGAGCCAATATCTTTTGGAAAGGGAATTTAGTCAGAGTCTTGCCTGTTTCATCAAGAAGAAGTAATTCGCCCATCCGGAGTTTTAGATGCCTTTCTTCAAGGCAATTTATTAGAAAAATGCTGCGGAATTCGATGTCTTTCTTAGTAAACATTTTCAAATGTTGATTTGTCGCATAATGCACAATAGATGCAGTGATTGCATTTATTGACGTTTTGGGGTTTGTATGAACGTAGATCCACAGACCTGTATTCATCCAGAAAATGAGAAAATTGTAATAAATCAGAAGTGTCAGGTATCTTTATAGATGTCCTTTTTCTTGTCGTAATCTCGTAAAAAGACAGGGATTTTACAGCATATCCCATCTCTTGCATGCAAATACATTGTGCCCATAATTGATATACTTGACCTGTGAAAATTTTTTTGAGAATGTTCTTTCTTTCAACCAATTCGCCTGTTTCAAGAAAAAACAGGTCAATTTTCCCAAAAAGGCCAAACTTTAAGGATTGAACACTTAATGATTCTATAACCCTACGTCCCAAACTGTTGCTCTTGGAATCAACTGATGAATGAGCCTCTTTCCCTTTGATTTGTGGTAGAGCATAGAACACATCGTCATCTGTTCCTTCAAACACATTGTGTAGGTATATTGAGTACGGACAGAATATAAAATCATTAAGTGTCGATATCGCTATAAAATCATTTTCAGCGTTGAACATAGTCTAACCAGTCCTCGTTTTTTATCGCGGGCTTGAATTTTGATACATCTTTGCATCTCTTCAATTGCTCGACAAGCATTAATCCCTTCCTAGCAATGTTGTATGCGCCATTGGCATCTGCGTCTTTTGGGAGAGAGTCGGGACAGTTTCTTGAATCGAAGAAATTGCCATCTTTGTCAGCTACTGGGGAAATCAAGAAGTCTTCTCCTGTTTCAGCATTGCTGTTGCGTAATTGAAGCGTGAGTGACAAGAGTTGGCTTAGTTTTCTGAAAAAGCCAACATCCTCAATTTTGCATATAGAGTCCTTCAGGTTGCCTGAAAAGTCGATATCCTTTGTGGCAAATAAGTTTTTGAATTCAGAAGTTAAATTGACTGTTTGGTAAACATATCTGCTGTTTTGCATTGTATTGCGTTCTGCCAAGATTCGATCGCCAAAAGTGAACAAGTCCCATTTGCGTTGACCTCCGCTGCAGCTTGTGCTAAACTTGTTATAGTCAATGCGGATGTGGAACATGTCGCATTCCTTGTCGTATTTGAAACAATCAAACTTTGAAATTGTAGATTTGATTGTTGCCATACTGTCATCTCTGTGAAATTTCAAAAAGGAGGCGAATCCTGTGACGGGGTCTATTTTGCTTGTAAGCCATGCAGGAATATAGAAAACAAAACCTGACTGTCGCACCATCGCATTTTTCGACAGAGAATTGAAGTTCGCGTATGTGTCAGAGAGTTGATATGCGTGCAAGGCTCCTCCGGGCTCTTCTGGTTGTTTCGTTTTGTCGACATAGTAGCTCAACTTGTCAAGCAGCATTTGTTCGAATTTCTGATAGACGTTGTTTTCAAGACCTCGTTTCTGCATAAACCCTCTGTTCAGATTCTCCAAAACAACAATTGCATCGTATTTTATGATAGCCATTGCTATCTCATGTACAATCTGACTCAAGAAGCCGAATTTTATCTCCTTTACGGTGTCTATTGTTTCCCAATCACGACGTGCTTGTGCGTTTGCATCAGCCTTTGTCTTCAGCAGCTTGTTGTAGTCTTGTCTGAAAAGAGGCAATTTCGGATTGCTCGCAATTTGGTTCAAAGACTTTTGCTCAACGATGTTGCCGTCAAGGTCTGTTATAACCATATAAAGTAGATTCCGTTCACCTCGGTCTATTCCTATAATATGCTTTATACCATTATTTCTTATGTATTCCAAGCATTCTTTGTTGAAAGCTTTGCCTTTTGCTGCCGATGGGCTTTTGAAGTTCATTAGGATTGGAACATGCAGTTCAAGCTGATCTTTTGTATAGCGACGGTCTTTTATAATGTCGTAGTCAAATATGCTTGTCTTTTTTTCAGTAAAAGGGCATTTGTTTTTAATCTCCACTCCCGCTTTATGCACAATTGGATTTTTTAATGAATTATAGCGCATAAAGACTTCCGCATTGCCCGACAATTTATAGACAATATCTTTGAGGTTGCTTTCGTCAAAAAGCATTTTCCAATAAATCGTGTGCAAATTGGGCAGACCTGTGCTGTTGCCTGATAAGTCTTTATTTGCAATGCGGAATAGGTAAAACTTGCCATCTTCTGTGAATTCTATCAACTTGTCCCAATTGATGTTTATAAATTCGATTCTGTAGCAGGATTTCTGTACGTCTGCAAGAAAGTCATTTATGTCGTTATATTCACTGGATGCTTTCCATTTTAAGTCGAAATCTGCGTATGACTTGTGCTGGCTGAATCCAAGCTTGTAATAGTCAATGAGTTTGGTCAATGATTCTTTCCATTTAGTCCGGTCTTTTTTCTGATAACTGGTAGTGAAGAACTTATTGTCATAAATGTCAAGAATGGTTTCTATCGGCAGTTGGAATTCGTTGACAGCAGGAGCTAAATTGGAACCTTTGGAACGGATGAATATTCTGGGGATATTCTTGGCATCCACTTTCTGAAACAGATATACCGCTCTTTTTGCATCTGATGAGCTTGTTGAATCCTCAAGGTAAGCAATATCTTCTTTACTAAGGCATCTGTTTATACCTAAGTAATATTGATTGTCTCGAATAAATATAAAAGCAGAACTCTTCTCATATTCTGATTTTGTTGCCCAGCCGGATAGAAAGCTGCTGCTATCGAAATTCAATTTGAATTTATCGGTGGAGAAATCTTTTTTGGTTACAAAACTCCTGACTTTGTTATATAGGGGATTTATTGAATTCTCAAGTGCTTCAAATGCTGGTGTATACTCGTCATAAAAAGAGTGGTCTTTGTCTGGTTCGTTGCCAGAACCGCACAGTAGACGGAAAAATCGTTGGGCACTCTTGACGGCGTCAAGCAAGTCTTTAATTGAGCGACTGTTTGTGCGAAGTTCTTCATCCGTAATTTGGGCGTCGGATAAAAGATTTGAAGCGCAGTTGTATTTGTTGTCGATTAATGATACAACGTTCTCTCTTTGGAAATCAACAGTGTTTTCTGCGCCAAGATTCCTGAAATACTCAATAACTTTGTTGTCACCACAGATGTTTGCAATACTGTGTAAAGAGACGCTTTTTATGCCTTTCAGATATGCGTTGAGGTTTTTTTGGTAGCTTTCGGGGCTCTTTTTGCCCTGAGGATTGTTGTGTTTCCATTTGTCTGCGATACGGTCATGGATATAATTGAAATATCCATATATACTGTTGGATAATGCTCTCAGATCTTCTCCGCCCTTAATGTAAATTCTATCAATGTCGAATGATTCAATTTTGGATGTTGTTTCAGACAATATCGTTATTTGTTTTGATATTTCGTTTGTAAAACAATCACGGACGGAACTGATTGTCTCGTTCGCGTTATTGAATGGCTCTGGTCTTGCAGAAACACCTTCTCTGTCGCTTAGGATTTGATTGAATAACCGCATCATCTTAGGCAGACGGATGTTTTTATTTGTCTGGTTGTATTCGTTTATATATTGGTTGAATCCTTTGGTTATTATTTTTTCATCCTTGTCTTTTTTACCTCCTATA
>OLVY01000265.1_pt1 | contig 41293 bp, 40 predicted proteins | sample 1674261 | NCBI WGS metagenome assembly OLVY01 (sample SAMEA103958155, study PRJEB25191) | human gut metagenome | biome: human-associated habitat [ENVO:00009003]; feature: intestine environment [ENVO:2100002]; material: feces | place: Germany | collected 2013/2015
CCGGGTGCGGCTTGAAACAGACGGCAAGCTTATGACCGGCCGCGATGTGGCAATCGCCTGCATGCTCGGCGCGGAGGAGTTTGGGTTTGCAACTGCGCCGCTGGTATGTCTTGGCTGCGTCATGATGCGCGTGTGCAATCTCGATACCTGCCCGATGGGCATCGCAACCCAGAGGCCGGAACTGCGGAAAAACTTCTGCGGCAAGCCGGAGTATGTCATGAATTTTATGGAGTTTGTCGCGCAGGAACTGCGCATGATCATGGCGAAACTCGGCGTGCGCACGGTTGACGAACTGGTTGGCCATACGGAGTATCTGCACATCCTGCCGCATCAGATCACGCAGCGTGCTGCGATGGTAGACGTCTCCGGCATTCTGGCCCGCTGCGGCGAAGAAAACTGCCATTATGATCCTGTACAGCGGTTCGATTTCAAGCTGGATACGACGCTGGATAAGCAGGTGCTGTTGCCGCTGCTTCCGAAAAAGGGAAAACCGGCTGTTCCAAAGCGCTGCACCGTTGATATTTCCTGTTCTGACCGTGCGTTCGGAACGCTCTTCGGCGCGGAGATCACGCGCCGTTGGGGCGGTACGCTGGAGGATGATACTTATCAGATTCACTGCCGCGGCGGCGCTGGGCAGTCATTCGGTGCGTTTTTGCCGAAGGGCGTGACGCTTTCGCTCGAGGGCGACAGCAACGACTATTTCGGAAAGGGGCTTTCCGGCGGCAGGCTGGTCGTTTTTGCGGATCGGGCCAGCACGTTTGAGCCTGCTGAGAACGTCATCATCGGCAATGTTGCACTCTACGGTGCAACAAGCGGCAGCGCCTTCATTTCCGGTATTGCGGGCGAACGCTTCTGCGTGCGCAATTCCGGCGCGACCGCCGTTGTGGAAGGGGTCGGCGACCACGGCTGCGAATATATGACAGGCGGTACAGTCGTTGTCCTGGGGCCTACCGGGCGGAACTTTGCCGCCGGGATGTCGGGCGGCGTTGCCTATGTGCTGGATCCGGAGCATAAGTTTTATCTGCGTGTCAACAAAGAACTTGTTTCTGTCGAGACCGTTACACAGAAGCAGGACATTTCCCGTCTCCGGGAACTTCTGCAGCGTCATGTGGCATTCACAGGCTCAAAAAAGGGCCACGCCATTCTCGAACACTTCGACGAGCGGCTTGTGGATTTCAAAAAAATCATTCCGTATGACTACAGCCATATGCTGCAGATGATCGGCCGGTATGAGGCAGCCGGTATGACGCGGGATGAGGCAGAACTTGAAGCGTTTTTGAAGCGGGGGGAATAAAGCCATGGGAAAACCGACTGGATTTCTGGATTATACGCGTGTTGACTGTCCGCTCCGCGACGCAGCAGCGCGCACAGGCGACTATGCGCCGGTCGAACTGCCGCTGTCTGAACGGAACCGCCGCCGGCAGTCCGGCCGCTGCATGGACTGCGGCGTACCGTTTTGCCAGGCGGGTGTGTCGTTTGAGGGAGTATTGCTCGGCTGCCCGCTGCATAACCTGATCCCGGAGTGGAACGATCTTCTTTGGAACGGGGATTATGAGGGCGCGCTGCAGCGGCTGCTGAAGACAAGCCCGTTCCCGGAGTTTACAGGCCGGGTCTGTCCGGCGCTGTGTGAAAGAGCCTGCGTCTGCGGCCAGGTGTCCCAGCCGGTCACGATTCGGGAAAACGAACTTTCTATCATTGAGTATGGCTTTGAAAACGATCTGATGCAGCCCATGCTGCCTGCCGCGCGTTCGGATAAAAAAATCGCGGTGATTGGTTCTGGCCCGGCTGGACTTTCCGCTGCTTATTATCTCAATCGTCGTGGCCATCATGTGACGGTTTTTGAAAAAGACCCGCTTCCGGGCGGGCTTCTGATCTATGGTATCCCGGAAATGAAACTGCCGAAGCAGATTGTTGCCCGCCGCATTTCGCTTATGAAACTTGAGGGCATCGGATTCCGGACAAGCTGTTGTGTCGGGAAGCAGATCGGCCCGGAGGAATTGGCTGCGCAGTTTGACCTTGTGATCTTCTGCTGCGGCGCGCAGCAGCCGCGGCCGCTGCCGTTTGCTGAAACGGCCGGTGTTTTCTATGCGCTCGATTATCTGCGTGCCTCGGCGCAGTCCCTGCTTGAAAAAACAGAACCCGCCGTAACGGCGTCCGGCAAGCAGGTCGTGCTGGTCGGTGCGGGCGATAGCGCCTCGGACTGTATCTCCGTTGCACTGCGGCAGGGCTGCCGGTCCATCACGCAGCTGATCCGCAAGCCGCGCACGGAGCGGACAGAAAAACGCGACCATGCGCATGAGGAGGCGGAGGCTGTCTTCGGCGCGGATATCCGGCGCTATGAGACACAGATCGAACGGCTTGTCTGCGGCGATGACGACTCTGTAAATGCGGTGATTCTGCAGGGAAGCGGCGAACAGCTGCCCTGTGATCTGCTGCTGCTTGCCTCCGGCTTTTCCGGGTGTGAACCGGCGTCTGTGGATGCGTATGAGGCCGTCCGGAAGACCGGCGTGCCGGCCCTGACAGCAGGCGATATGGCTTCCGGCGCGTCGCTTGTCGTGCTGGCTGCTGCCAGCGGCAAACAGGCCGCTGCGCAGGCAGACGCAAGTCTTATGGGCTACACCAATATTCTCTGAACTCGATACGAAAGGATGTGCTTACTATGAGCAGGAAAAGAAGTCTCGGTGTGATCGGTCTTGGCCATGTGGGCGCACACGTCGCGTATCGACCATAAATCCATTACCTGCTATATGCTGGGAGAACACGGAAACCTGCAGTTTGCGCCCTGGTCCTGCGTGAGTTTTCGCGGTATGCCGCTGGATGCGTGGGCGGAAACAGATGAACGCTTCCGCTTTGACCGGATGGCGCTGCAAGAAGCGTCCATCGGCGGCGGATGGGTCACTTTTTCCGGCAAACAATGCACCGAGTACGGCATTGCGACAACGGCGGCACGGATGGCGTACATTGTGCTGCATGACGAAAAAGCCATCATGCCGGCCAGCGCCGAGCTTTGCGGCGAGTATGGCGAGACGGGACTGTTCGCGGGCGTTCCGTGCGTCCTTGGTGCAAACGGCGTCGAGCAGGTGATCGAGCTTCCGCTCAGTGAAGAAGAGCGGGCACAATTCCACAGCTGCTGCGAGGGCATCCGCCGCAATATGCAGCATCTCAAGGAACTATAAAACAGGCAGGAGGTTATGACAAATGAACATCAGCATCACAAAAACAACGCATCCCGGCAAGCTGCCGCCCGCCGACCGGCTCGGCTTCGGCTCTGTGTTCACGGATCACATGTTTCTGATGGATTATACAGACCGGGAGGGGTGGCACAACGCGCGCATCGTTCCCTTCGGGCCGATCAGCATTTCCCCGGCCGCAAGCGTTCTGCATTACGGCACAGAGGTCTTCGAGGGCCTGAAGGCGTACCGCCGTCCGGATAAAGCCGTGCAGCTGTTCAGACCCTGGGAAAATGTCGCGCGTCTGAACCGCTCCTGCGACCGGCTGGGCCTGCCGCGTATCGATGAGCGCGACGGCCTGCAGGCAATCCGGGAGTTGGTAAAGACGGATGCTGCGTGGGTTCCGTCCGCACCCGGCACGTCGCTCTATATCCGCCCCTTCCTGTACTCGACAGACCCTACGCTTGCCCTGCACGGCGTACATGAGGCGACATTTGCCATCATTCTCTCCCCGTCGGGAAGCTATTTCTCAGACGGTCTGAAACCTGTGCCGATCATGGTCGAGACGGAGGACGTGCGCGCGGTGCGCGGCGGAACGGGCGAGGCCAAATGCGGCGGCAACTACGCCGCAGCCAACCGCGCGGGTGATAAGGCGATGGAAAAGGGCTATTCGCAGGTCCTCTGGCTGGACGGCGTGGAGCGGAAGTATGTCGAAGAGGGCGGCGGCATGAACGTCATGTTCAAGATTTCCGGTACCGTCGTCACACCGATGCTGACGGGCTCCATCCTGCGCGGCGTCACAAGAAAGTCCTGCATCGAACTGCTGAAGAGTTGGGGCGTCCCGGTTGAGGAGCGGCTGCTCAGCGTGGACGAGTTGTTCGAGGCGGCAAAAAACGGCACGCTGGAGGAAGCATGGTGCGTCGGTACTGCAGCCGTCATCTCGCCCATCGGAGAATTGGCGTGGAACAATGAGAAATACGAGGTCAATCAGAACCGCATCGGCGCGCTGTCGCAGAGACTCTACGACGAGTTGACCGGCATCCAGTGGGGCACCCGGCCTGACCCGTTCGGCTGGATCTGCGTTGTATAACGGTACAGGCTTTGCACAATCCGCTCTCTGGCTCCTACTTTTTCAAAGGGGAAGCCAGAGAGCGCCCCGCAAAATCCAAATGCAGAAATTGCTGCCCTGTCGCCGTCCTTTTTTCGTTTAAATTGACGATTGACTTCCAGCCGCGCCGTGACTATAATAGCGCCAACAACGAAATACCAATGAAACCTTTGAGAAAGAGGAGTACCCTTACAAAACCGGGCGTCAGAGAGTTGCCGGCGGTGTGAGTGCAGCGGAACGGCGTAAGGGGAATGGACTTTTGAGGGCGGCCTGAACCCATCCGGACGGATGCAAGTAGGAGCCGACGGGTACCCACCCGTTATCCACCGGGATGCGTATGATGGTACGCAGAAGCGAGCGGACGCGTAAGCGTCAATTTGGGTGGTATCGCAGGAGTGCAGCTCTTGTCCCATGTGGGATAAGGGGCTGTTTTTTTATACTCCAAATTCGGCCGTCGGCAACGGCCCCTCCATCCGCCACCCGAAAAATCAAACGGCGAAACGCCAAAAATGGAGGAACACACCATGAAGAACCTGAACCTGAAAAAAATTGCAGCAGCCATCCTGACCGTTGCCGTTCTGCTGACCACGACGGCCTGCGCCGCCAGACAGAAACCCGCCGAAGACACTGCGGCCGAACCCCAGACCACGCAGCAGACAACTGTGCCGGACGCCGAACAGCAGACCTTCCGTATCGGCATCTGCAACTATGTGGACGACGCTTCCCTCAACCAGATCGTTGAGAACATCCAGACACGCCTTGCCGAGCTCGGCGAAGAGAACAGCGTACAGTTTGAGATCGATTATGATAACTGCAACGCGGACGCGACCGTGATGGAGCAGATCATCGCAAACTTCCAGAGTAACGGCGCGGATCTTCTCGTCGGCGTCGCTACCCCCGTCGCCATGCGCATGCAGACGGCCACGGAAGACAGCCGGACGCCCGTTGTGTTTGCCGCTGTTTCCGACCCGGTTGGCGCAGGACTCGTGCAGTCGCTGGAAGCACCGGGCAGCAACGTGACCGGAACCTCCGACTATCTGGATACCGCAGCCGTTATGAATCTGATCTTTGCGGCCAACCCGGATGCGGCAAAGATCGGCCTTCTGTATGATGCTGGTCAGGATTCCTCGACGGCGGCCATTGCCAGCGCCAAGGCATATCTGGACGAAAAGGGCATCGCATACGTCGAACACACCGGCAGCACAGCCGACGAAGTCATGCTGGCCGCGCAGGCCATGGTCGCAGACGGTGTTGACGCAGTATTTACCCCGACCGATAACTCCATCATGAAAGCCGAACTTGCCATCTACGAGACGTTCATCGACGCGGGTATCCCGCAGTACACCGGTGCGGATTCCTTTGCCCTGAACGGCGCATTCCTCGGATACGGCGTTGACTACGCAAACCTTGGCCGTGAAACGGCGGACATGATCGCGGATATCCTGCTGAACGGCGCCGATCCTGCGGCTACGCCGGTCAAGACCTTTGACAACGGCACGGCTTCCATCAACACCGAGACCTGCGCGGCGCTTGGCATTGATTTTGACGCGGTCAGCAAGGCGTTCGAGCCGTACTGCACCAAGATTACCACGCTGACGACGGCGGAGAGTTTCTCGTAATCGGGGCGACGAACAGACAAATTGCCCGAAGCCGGTATGAGGCCGGCTTCGGGCGCTTAAAAAAGAAAGAGGAACCATCATGAATCTATCGAGTGTTCTGGGACTGATACAGACAGCGCTGGAACTTGGGCTTATCTGCTCTGTGACCGTATTGGCGCTGTATCTGAGTTACACGATGCTGAACGTCTGCGACCTGTCTACGGACGGCTGCTTCACGCTCGGCGCTGTGACCGGCGCGGTCACAGCCATGGCGGGCCATCCGGTGCTGGCCGTTTTTGCGGCGATGGGCGCGGGACTGGTGTCCGGGCTGGTCGTGTCTGTTTTGCAGACGCGCATGGGCGTCAACAGTCTGCTTGCCGGGATCATCGTCAATACGGCGCTGTACTCCATCAACATTGCCATTATGGACGGCGCGTCGCTTCTGAGTCTCAACAAGACGCAAACGGTGTTTTCACTCATGAAAACTGCGCTGGCCGGTACGCCGCTCGCTGGGCAGTATAAGCTGCTGACCGTGCTTGCGGCAGTGGTGCTGATCGTATTGCTTTTGACGCTGTTCCTTCGCACCCGCATGGGCCTTGCCATCCGCGCGACCGGCAATAATCCCGACATGGTGCGCTCGTCGTCCATCAACCCGGCCATGACCACTACGGTCGGCCTGTGTATCGCGGGCAGCTTTACGGCGCTGTCCGGCTGCCTGCTCGCGCAGTATCAGAAGGCGGCGGATATCAACATCGGGCAGGGTATGGTCACCATCGCGCTGGCCTCGCTGCTGATCGGCAGCACGATTCTCGGCCGCGGCGGAATCTTTCTGCGCGCGGTGGGTGCGGTTCTGGGCGCGGTGGTCTTCCGGCTGGTCTATACCGTCGCGCTGCGGCTGGATATGCCGGCGTTTATGCTGAAGCTGGTGTCGGCGGTCATCGTCGTGCTTGCGATTTCGATTCCATACCTCAGAACACGGCTGCCGGTTCTCCGGCGCAGGATGCAGAGAAAGGCAGGCTGAGACAGATGCTGGAACTGAAGAAAATCTCCAAGACCTTCAATCCCGGAACGGTCAACGAAAAATGCGCCCTGCATGAGTTGTCGCTCAGCGTGCCGGATGGGGATTTCATCACGATCATCGGCGCAAACGGCGCGGGAAAATCCACGCTGTTCGGCGCCATCAGCGGCAGCTTCCTGACGGACAGCGGCGAAATTCTGCTGGACGGGCAGGATGTGACGCTCCTGCCGGAGTACCGGCGGTCAAAGATCATCGGCCGTCTGTTTCAGGATCCGATGCGCGGCAGCGCGCCGGGCATGACGATCGAGGAAAATCTCGCGCTGGCCGCCGGCCGCAGCGGCTGGCTGGGGCATATCAGCCGCCGGGACCGCGAGTGCTTCCGCGCGCAGCTGCGCGAACTGAATATGGGACTGGAGGATCGGCTGCGGCAGCCGGTGGGGCTTCTGTCCGGCGGTCAGCGGCAGGCGCTGACGCTTCTGATGGCGACGATCGCCAGGCCGAAACTCCTGCTGCTTGATGAGCACACCGCGGCACTCGATCCTGCCGCAGCAGAGAAAATTCTTGCCATGACCACGCGCATCGCGGCTGAACAGAAGCTGACCTGCCTGATGGTGACGCATAATATGCGCGCCGCGCTCGCGCTCGGTAATCGGACGCTGATGATGAACGGAGGTCAGATCATTCTGGACGTCAGCGGTGTAGAACGCACACATATGGATGTGGACGACCTGCTCAAACGCTTCAGATCTGGCACTGGCAAAGCGCTGGACAACGACCGTATCCTGCTTTCCTGAACCCCGCGGCAGCTGAGGTTCTGCCGTATACTATATTTTCGATTGTCCCTCTGTGCGAAAGATTCTCCGGACGAAACGCCTGTAGTCTGCCGTCAATATCAGATGCAGGACAAAGCCGCGAAGCGGGCAGTCTTGGAACTTTGCGAGGGGGATGTACGAAAAAGTGCGTAGGAATCGAAGGAATATCAGCAGGTGCAGAGGTGGATGAAGCAACTCTGCGTTTACAGAGAAAAGCAGCTTGCAAGCCTGAAAACTTGCAAGCTGCTTTCTAAAAAATCTGCGCTTTACTGCACACGATATCCGGCCAAAATCAGGTCGATGATCATCTGCCAGAAATCGTGTTCTTCTGCGCTGTAATACCGGCTGTCTGGAATTTTGTGAAAAGATACGATGCGGTTTTCTTCATCCAGCCATGCCTCGAAAAAATATCCGTTCCTCGTTGAACATACTCATTCTGGTGCAGAAATTGTAATACTCGTCAAAAGGCCGCCATCCTGTGTGTAGGAAAGGACATATGGAATCAGTGCAAACTGCTGCTTGTCCTGATTCTGCTTGGATTCTTCTTTTCCAATCCTTGTGACCATTCCATCCAGCTGCTGTTCCAGATACCATTCCCATAGCTGATCAACGCTGTCGCCAACACGGATGCCTCGTTTTGTTTCGTGGGAATCATCCAGCAGCGTAACAGAAAACACGCTGTTCATTCCCTCAAATACGCGCAGTTCCAAGCTGCCGTCCGACCACACTTCTACCGGCACCCCATTCCAATCCTCTGTCTGGATCTTTGCAAACCGCTCCGGGATTTCGTCTTGGTTCAAATAGACCCACTTTTTCAGTGTTCCGTCGTCGCTTTTGATCGGCTGCGACACAAGATATTGTTCCGTATCGAGAATCAGTTCGGTATCCGATACATGAAATGCAAAAAACTGTTCCAGCCATGAAAGCGGGATATATAAAACTCCGTCCTGCTCCTGCGCTTTCTGCGGAAGCGTCATGTAGCTGACGCCATCCCGATCATACACCTGCAGCGTCTGCATATTGACGCTGCACAGGTGCGGCAGATCTTTTCCGTAATCCGCTTCGATATGATACTGGCAGGCCATACTCAGCGCATCATTCTGAATGTCCCATGCAATACCAATTAAATCGAATGTTTCTTGTAAAGGAAAGAAAACTTCCGTCCGCAATGTGTCAACCGTTACAGTTTCCACAGAAGGAACAATGACCTGATTCTGCATAGACACTTTCTGCCCGCATACCGTTACATTTGACCCGTCATTGAGATTAACAACAAAGGTGAAGTCCTGCGGAAGCATTCGGATACTGGAGCAGATTTCATCCCAATTGGGTACGGCCATATTCTCCGTAGCAATTTCAGCAACCGCAATCGGTTTTGAGATATCAATGACAACACTGTCCGGCAGGTCACTTTGAACGGCCAGCTCTCCAATGTTATCCGGAATGTCCCCGCCCTCATGCGTGATGATTTCCGCGGTATTCCCGACGACGGCATACCGAACGTCCCCGACCCAAACAAAACGGATGGGATTCTCCGGTGATGACAGGCTGTGTAAACGCTGGAACTTCTCTGCGGTAGGAGAAAATTGATGGAGTATTTCGCCGTCTGGTTTATATATGCTCAAGATTCTCCAGAACTCACCATTGCAAAGAACAGGAAAACTGTAAAAATCAGTATTGTCGGGGCGAAGATGCGTATGGTACGGAGTCCCAAGCACATATTCTCCCGCGTCGCCCTCGAACACGGAAACCCACTGCGACAGATTCTCCGAGAAAATAACCTTTGCTTCTTCGCAGATCTCATCCGGCGTTTCTTCTGTCATGAGATAACAGCCACCTTCTACAGCGGAACCACGATCGCTGCAATCGACCAGCGGAACAGAATTTGTAGATTTGCTTTTGCCGCAGGCGGTCAGGCTCAGGACGAGAAGCGCTGCGATCACGATACAAAATTCCTTTTTCATAGACACCTCCATGGAGCACTGGACACAATGACGTTCGTGCCTTTTGTAGTCCGTTCCATTTTCATGCGGTAATCAGTCCCATGTGAAATCGAAATAGGATTCCGGTTTGCTGGAGGTATCCTCCGTTTTCAAGCCTTCTATCGATTTCGGACGCTTTTTCCCGATTGACCCGGATTTACTGAGCAGACAGACAATGAAAAGCGTTACAATCACGCCGCAAAACACTGCGGCTGCATATTTTAGCAATGTTCGTGGATGGCGTTTTTCTGAAATGACTGGTTCGAGTGGCTCAGCTTCCGGCAGATCAGGAGACGTCTCCACAACAGGCTTATCTACGTTTTCTGTGTTCAGAAGCCGGTCGATGGACACGCCATAAAGCTCTCCCAGCGCAAGAAGTTTTTCCGTGGACGGCTTCGACTGTCCGCTTTCCCAACGCGAAACCGCCTGCCGGGAAACGTTCAGCTTCGCAGCAACATCTGCCTGCGTCAATCCTGCCGCTTTTCGCGCCTGTGTCAATTTTTCGTCGAGTTCCATGCGTTTCTCTCCTGCCTGATTGTATGAAATTCCACGATTTTTGTAAACCAAAAATCGGTTGCTTTTGCGCAAATATTGGTTGCTTTGCAGATTTTTTGATAGTCCAAGCAAAATTCAATTTACATAATACCATTATAAAGCAGACAGGAAAGATGTCAAGGATGAAGATGGAAGCTGGACGGCGCAAAAACTGCGCCGCAGTAAACAAAGAATACGGGAAAAAGTACCTGCGCGGACTGCTTCAGGGCAGCGCAGCTCCATGCAAGGCGGACGTTCCAATGGTATGCCCTCCGACAGCGAAATGCACAAATCGGAAAGGCAAAATTCTGCGCAAATAGAGATTGTGCTGCATGGATATTTTCAAAAAAGTCGCTATAATACAAATAAGAACGCCGTTCTCCATTCACCTGCTGAAAACGGAGGGGTATAATCAAACTGCGAATGAAACTTCGCAGAGATTACGAAGCAGGAGGAAAAACAATGAAAAAGAGTGTTTCAAAATGGATCGCATTGCTGCTGTCCGTCGTTATGATCGTGATGTGCGCGGCAGGGTGCAGCAAGACCCAGACGCAGGAGCCTGCGTCGGATAATACCGCCGACGCACCTGCGCAGACAGCCGATACGCCGGCGCAGGCTGACGAACCGGAACAGGCAGACGCACCCGAGCAGGCCGAACCGGTCACCATCACGTTCTGGCATACCTACGGCGACAGCGAGGAAGCGCAGTTTCTGAACGTCGTTATGCCGCTTTGGGAATCGCTTCATCCCGAGATCAAGGTCGAGGCTGTCCGTCAGGACAGCAGCCAGTACCACCAGATGATCGTGACCTCCTTCGGCACCGGCATGAGCCCGGACGTGGCCCGTGTGGACATTGCCAATATTGCAGCTTATGCCAAGCAGGGTGGTCTGGCTGCGCTGAGCGATTACCCGGACTTCGCAGAGCTTTCCGCATCGTATCTGGACGCACCGCTTTCGACCAATCTCTATCAGGGCAAATATTACGGCCTGCCGCTGGATACCAACTGCAAGGCGGCCGTTGTCAACACCAACGTGCTCAAGGAGTTGGGACTGGATGAGATCCCCGCTACCATGGAGGAATTCATTGAGGCCGCCAAGACCCGCGGCACCTACTCCCTGAATGTGTCCGGCGTCGGCGACTGGGATATGTACCCGTATTTCTGGCTGTTCGGCGGCGTGCTGACCGACGACGGCTTTACCAAGGCCAGCGGCTATCTGGACAGCGACGCCAGCATCGCAGCCATGCAGAAGATCGTGGAGCTGCATGACGAGAAGGTGTTTACCATCCGCGACGTGGACGGCTCCGTGGACGCATGGGACGGCATCAACAGCGAATACGCCATGTTCTTTGAAGGCCCATGGTACTTCGGCTCCTATGAGGACAGCCTTTCCAAGGGCATCACCGCAGCGACGATTCCCACCTATGAAGGCCGCAGCGCGTCCGTGGTCGGCGGCGAGGATATCGCCGTGTTTGCCACCAGCGCACACCCGGAAGCAGCCTATGAGTTTGCCAAGTTCATGACCTCCGAGGATGTGCAGCTTGCCATGCTTGAGGCTGGTCAGCTGCCAATCCTCAAGTCGCTGGTAAGCAGTGAGGCCGTGCAGAGCAACCCCGTCTGGTCTGTTTATATGAAGCAGATGGAGTCGGCCAAGGCGCGCATTCCGTCTCCCAACAACTCCGCGATCCAGGAGATCTGGAGCGAAACGGTGACCAGCATCTTCGTTGATGGCGCGGATGTGGCGCAGGCGCTTCACGATGCGGCGGCCCGGATCGACGAGCAGCTCAGCTAAACCGCGTCTTACAGCAGGCCGCAGGACCCAACGGTTCTGCGGCCTTTTTGAGAAAGGAAGGGTATCCCTATGGTTTCTGCCGAAAAAGCCGGCCTGCGGGCCGGGCGGCCCGGTGCAGTCCGCAAGGGTGTGCGCGGCTGGCTCACGGCGCTGCCGTTTATCCTGCCGGGGCTGATTCTGGTGGCGGTGTTCGTGCTCTATCCGCTGCTGTTTACGATCCGCATTGCGCTGTCCGATTATCAGATCGTGCAGGGAAACATCACGTTTATCGGTCTTGAGAATTTCAAAAAGGTTTTGTCCGGCGGCTCCCGGTTCTGGTATGCCTATCGGAACAACTTCCTTTACGCGCTCGTGACCGTCCCGTTTATCCTGCTGGGCGGCATGCTGTTCGCGTATCTGATCAATAATCTCAAACGCGGACAGGGTGTTTTTCGCGTGGGCTTTTATCTGCCGGTCATCACCTCGTGGGTCATTGTCAGTCTGGTGTTCCAGTATATGTTCAATAACTCCAACCGCGGGCTGATCAACTACATCCTCGTGGATGTGCTGCATGTGCTGGACGACTATGTGCCGTGGCTGCTGCGGGAGTGGTCCGGCAATGCGGCCATCTGGCTTATGGGCATCTGGAAAAACGTCGGCTGGGCCATGCTGATCTATCTGGCGGCGCTGCAGAGCATCCCAAAGGAGCGCTATGAGGCAGCGGAGTTGGACGGCGCGGGGCTCTGGGCGAAATTCCGGTATATCACCATGCCGAGCCTGCGGCCTACGACCTTTTATGTCATGGTAAACATGATCATCGGTTCGTTCAACGTCTTTATCCAGGTCATGATGCTGACCGGCGGCAATCCGAACGGCAAAACGTCCACGCTGCAGTATCTGCTGTATGACAAGGCATTCAATCAGTTCGCCTTCGGCGAGGCTTCCGCCATCGGCATGATCTCCGCCGTGACCATCGTGATCCTGACGGTGATTCTGAACCGGACGCTGAAGCTGAACAGCACAGAACAGGAGGGATAGGCTTGAAACGTATCAAAAGCAAACGAGGCTCGGAACTTTTGGGTCAGATCCTGTTGTGGGCGCTGCTGATCGGTGCGCTGCTGGTCTTCTCTGTTCCGTTTTTCTTCATGATCAGCAATTCCTTTGAGGAATTCAGCTATGTGCTGCCATACCCGCCCAGACTGCTTCCGACCAGACTGGACTTTTCCGCGTACAAGCATATTCTGGAACTGGAGATCTTTCCGACGGCGGTCTGGAACAGCGTCGTCAATACCTGTGTAACGGTCGTTCTTTCCGTGTTCATCTCCACGCTCTCGGCCTACGGCTTCGCCCGCATCCGGTTTCCGGGCCGGGACAAACTCTTTGGAATTTATCTGTTTACGCTGATGATGCCGGGCTTTCTGAACATCATCCCGCAGTTCCTGATTTTGAAGGGCATTCAGCTTCCGGGCCTGACAAACGGCCTGATCGGGACGCGTGCCGGTCTGATTCTGGTGTATGTAGCAACCAACGTCTGCGGACATACGTTTTTCCTGCGGAATTTCTTCCGAAGCCTGCCGGATTCTCTATCTGAATCGGTCATTATCGACGGCGGCGGACACGGCACGATCTTTTTCAAAATCATGCTGCCCCTTTCCAAACCGGCGATCGGGACTATGACGATTTTCGCGTTTCAGGGCTTCTGGGAGGAGTATTTTACCGCCAAAGTACTCGTCGGCGCGGATGAGAAAATGATGACGCTCCCGCTGCTGCTGCAGCGGCTCAACGGGCAGTACGCCACGCGCTGGGAGTGGGTCTTTGCCGCGTCGATCCTCGCGCTGATCCCGGTCGTCGCGCTGTTTATCCTGTTCCAGCGGAAAATGGTCGTCGGCGGCCTGACACAGGGGGCGGTAAAGGGATGAAGCTGACCTGTGAATTTGATCGCGCGCAGTATCTGACAGGGCAGGAGATACGGCTGTACTTGCCGGAGGGAGTGAACGCGCCGCGCGTATGTGTATACCGGCTGGAAACGCCCGTTGACTGCTCCGTGCGCCAAAGCGGACGGACGCTGATCCTGCCGCCGCTGCCGATTGGCAGCTACGGAGTCGCCGTCGAAGCCGGCTCTGCGCAGTGGGAGGGTGCGTTCGACGTTGTGGAGGATTCCCGTCAGGTGACACGGTACGCTTTTTTATCGGATTTTACCTCTGCGGACACTGAAACGCAGGACGTGGACTGGCTCCGGCGGCTGCATTTTAACGCCGTACAGTTTTATGACTGGATGTACCGCCACGACATGCTGCTGCCGCCGCAGGAGCGGTATCTCGATCCCATGGGCAGGGAAACCGACCTTGCCGCGATTCGCGCGAAGATCGCCGCCTGCAAGGCAGCCGGAATTCGGCCCATTGCCTACGGCGCTGTCTATGCCGCTGCAAAGGAGCTGTTTGCAGAGCACCCGGAATGGGCCATGTATACCATGGACGGGCAGGCGATGACCTTTGCTGGGTGGCTCTATTACATGAACATCGCGCCAAGCTGCGGCTGGTCGGAGCATATTCTGGCAGAATTCCGAAAGGCCGTCGCCTTTGGCTTTTCCGGGATCCATATGGACACCTACGGCTTTCCAAAGCAGGTCTGGGACGCGGAGCGGCGTCCGGTCGAGCTGACCGACGCGCTTCCGAAGCTGATCGACCGGGCGGCGGAGGCAGTTCGGAAGGAAGACTCTGCCGCAGGCGTGATTTTCAACGCCGTCAACAACTGGCCGATGGAGGCGGTAGCCGGAACGAAGCAGGACGCAGTCTACATTGAGGTCTGGCCGCCGAACGACCGCTATTGCGATCTGTATACGCTGATCCATGAGGCGCGGTTGTGCTCCGGAAAGCAGGTGGTGCTTGCGGCCTATCTGCATCCGTTCCAGCAGGCGGACACGGACGGTGCGGAACGGGCGTTCCGCCTGTCCTGGGCCGCGATCAGCGCTGCCGGCGGCACACAGCTGGTGCTGGGCGAAAATAAAGCCGCCCTGCAGGACAGCTACTATGCAAACTACGCTTCTCTCCGAGCGTCCTTTTTGCCCGTGGTGCAGCGGTACTGCGACTTTCTGGTGCGCTATGCCGCGCTTTTGTATCTGGATGCCGGTATGGACATCGGACGCACTGCGGCCGGCGGGATCAATGAGGATGTTCAATTTGAAGCGGAGGACTGCGTTTTTTCCACAGACGCGGAGGCGGATACCGTCTGGAGCATGATCCGGGAAAGCGGGAGCCGCCTGAACATCCAGCTTGTCAACCTGCGCGGGAACAACGCGCGGTGGAATGAGGCAAAGGCCGCGCCGCAGGCCGCGGAGAATATCCGGATCCATGTGCGGCTCGACCGGCCGGTCGCCGGTGCGTTTGCCGCTTCGCCGGACGGCGAAAGTCTGTGCGCGGAGCGTCTGCCGCTGACCTGCCGGCAGACACCGCAGGGCCGGATCTATACGGCTGAACTTGCGCGGTTGGACTATTGGGCTGCAGTCTGGTTTACGATGGGGGAAGAAGTATGCTGATATCCTATAATGCAGATCTGCTCCCGAAGGTGCGGATGCTGGGACAGATCCGGTATAACGAGCCGTGGCTCCATTTTTCCCGCTGCATCAACGAATGGGTCCTGTATGTGATCCGGGACGGGAATCTGTATTTGCAGGAGGACGGCGTTCGGTATCACCTGAGCGCGGGAGATTTCTTCCTGCTGGAGCCGGGCCTTCCGCATGAGGGCTATCAGAAGGCCGCCTGCGACTATTATTACGCGCATTTCACACATCCGGATATGCACCGGGCCGCAGACGACCGGCAGGCGATGGCGCTGCTGGCGGAAAAACGGCGGCAAAGTCTGGTCGGTTATAATTTGGACGCCTGCGATCCCACGGCCCCGGAGACATGCCTGCCGAAGCAGTTTCATCTGACCGGCGGGGAATTCAAAGCACAGCTGCATGCGGCAGTGGAGTGCTATGACAGCCGGGAGGACGACTATAAGCGCCGGGCGTCTGCCCTGCTGCACAGCTTTCTGCTTCAGACGGCGCACGAGCATCTGCTTGCAAGAAACAGTGCACAGGGACGGAAGATCCGAAAGTCCGACGTGATCGCGGAGCAGCTTCTGCGCTATCTGAATCAGAACTATACTAAACATTTGACCAGCCGGGAGATTGAGGAACTGTTCGAGGGAAACTTCGATTATCTGAACCGGGTGTTTTCCTCCCTGACCGGCTCGCCGGTGTTTGCCTACCTCAACATTTTGCGGATCAACAACGCAAAGCAGCTGATCTCCACGACCGATCTGCCGTTTTCGGAGATCGCATATCTGGTCGGGATTGAGGATCGGTACTATTTTTCCAAGCTGTTTCGGAAAATGACCGGCATGAGCCCGACGGAATACTACAAGGAGGTCAGAAGCTGATACGATGCAGGAGCGGAAAGGAGAAAATGCAATGTGTGCGGCATGGTGGAAGGAGCGGGTATTTTACCAGATCTACCCGCGCAGCTTTCAGGATTCCAACGGCGACGGGATTGGAGATATCCCCGGAATGATTGCCCGGCTGGATTATCTGAAATGGCTGGGTGTCGGCGCGGTCTGGCTGTGCCCAGTGAGTGTATGATTCTCCAAATGCGGACATGGGATATGATATTCGTGATTACGAAAAAATCATGTCCGAATTTGGGACAATGGAGGATTTTGATACGCTTCTGCGGGAAATGCACAAGCGGGACATCAAGCTGGTAATGGATCTTGTTGTGAATCACTCCTCCGATGAACACGCATGGTTCATTGAGTCGAGAAAGAGTTTGGACAATCCCTGCCGGGATTACGATATCTGGCGTGACGGCAAAAACGGAAAGGAGCCAAACAACTGCTCGTCCTTCTTTACGCCGTCGGCGTGGAGTTACGATGAAAAAACCGGCCAATGGTACCTGCATCTGTTCAGCGAGAAGCAGCCGGATCTGAACTGGGAAAATCCAAAGCTCCGGGAAGCGGTCTATGCCATGATGAATCGCTGGTTTGACCGCGGCGTAGACGGATTCCGGATGGACGTGATCAGTTTAATCGCAAAAGCGCCCGGTCTGCCGGACGGTCAGGGCGACGGGTATGTGTTTGCGCCGGAGCAGTTCGCATTTCAGCCGAAGCTGCACGAGTATCTGCGGGAAATGCGCCGCCGCTGTTTTGATGGAAGAGACTGCATGTGCGTGGGCGAAACGACCTTCGTAACGCCGGAGAATGCAAACTCCGTTGTCGGCGACGGCCGGGAGCTGGATCTGCTGTTCCAGTTCGATTTTATGGATCTCGACGGCTGTGACGGAAAATGGAATGTGATCCCGTTCGACCTGAGAAAATTCAAGCAGCTTCTCGTGCGCTGGCAGGAGGCGATCGATTGGAACACCCTGTTCTGGGGCAACCACGATCAGCCGCGGGCCGTGTTGCGGTTTGGCTCTGACGCTTCGGAGGCGCTGCGCGTCCGGAGTGCGAAGATGCTGGCAGCGGCCATGTATCTGCTGCGCGGAACGCCGTTTTTGTATCAGGGTGAGGAGATCGGCATGACAAATTTCCCGTTCCGGGACGAGACGCAGCTTCGAGATGTGGAGAGCCTTATAAAGACGTGACCGGAGCGGCGCGGGAAACCATGCGCAGAATTGTTGACCAGCTAGAAACAGGTGAAGATCCGCCGGAAGCGATTCAACAAAAGCTGCTGGAGCTTGCGCTGGAAATGCACACGGTCAGCGGCAAAAAACAATACGGATATCTCAAAAAGTCGCTCAAAGATAAGGTGGATGAAATCGCGGATGGGCTGGAAAAGCTGCCGGAAGTTGCTGAATATTATGCAGTTTGGAATGACTTGCGCGACACGTTGGAGAGTTATTACAAAGCCAAATCTCGGCAGCATAATCCACTCTCGCAGCAGAAAGAATTCTGTGCCATCAAGAACGCCATCATTCAGGAAGCGGAGCGTTTGCGCTGTCAGCTTGAAGAATCTTCTGCGCAGACTTCTGCAAATCCGCTGCTTACAGATGAGCATATTTCGTCCATAACTTCTCAGTTCGCACGGCTTCCGTCCGAATATCTTTTGAATTCAACCATCCGCCTGTTCCACCAGATGGGGCAAATCTTCCGTGACAATGTCGTGCCGCCCAGCAATCCTATGGGCATCCGCATCGAGTCCAAGCGCCGCAAAAAGCTCATGCAGAAGCGGGCGGCAATGGGACATAAGCAAGATGATCATGAGCAGGCGCAGGGTTATGAGCAAAGTCTGTAAATTCTGAATGCCTTGGCGAGAAATACAAATGGAATTAAAAGTTTGCATAATTTTGACTGTGCGAGAACAGTAAGGGATACTGATGGGGGATTTAAAGCGCAAAAACTGCGCCGCAGTAAACAAAGAATAGTCGTTTTTACTGAAACGCAAGTTTCTGAAAAATATCCGAAAATTCAAAAAAAGCCAGATGTTCTCCATCTTCTGTGATAGTCGTTTGTGTTACCAAAACGAAAAAGGGGGAACACAAATGGCGAAAAAACGGGCAAACGGCCTGCGATTTCGGAAAGTGGCTTGATAGGGACTTTTGATGGACAAACGGCGGCCCCGGCTCGGAATACCGAGCCGGGGCTGCTTTGTCATGGAAATATGTTCTGCGCGGTCATGTGCCCTCAGAAAATTCCTTCATCCGGCATCCATCGACGTACCGGTTGACAGCGGAATCGATATGGATCGACAGCTGTTTAAGCGCAAGGCCAAGATCACCTGCCTGCATGGCACGGAGAATGCTCATGTGCTGTGCGGCATTCTCGGTCCGCACAGGGACGTATTTTAATACGATGAACTCATAGGACTGGTACACGCACAGCTTGACCTCTGCCAGAATACTTTCGTATAGGCGAACCAGCCGCTCACTTTTGGAGCACTGCACCAGCAGCTTGTGGAAGGCCATATCTGCATTGATGCTGGCCTTCCAGTCGGCAGCGGGGTCGATTTTACAGACGTCCTCCGCCGCGCGGAACAGCTCCGGCGGCACCGGGCCGGAGGGCATGATCATCCGGATCGCTTCGCCCTCCAGCAATTCGCGCAAATGGAAAATTTCCTGCACACCTTCCACCGTAACGGAGCGGACATAGACCCCCTTGTTGGCGACTTTCTCCAGCAGCCCGTTTGAGAGAAAGAACGCGATCGCTTCGCGGACGGTATTGCGGCTGACACCATAACGGTTGGTCAGATCCTTTTCGCTGATCCTTGCTCCGGGAGGATAGTGGAGAGAATAAATGTCGTCTTCCAACATGGCGCAGATCGCGTCCACAGTGGAGACGGTATTGAGCCGGACAGTCGACATGGGATACCTCCTCGTAATACATCCGAAACGCGATACAGACAGCGTCTGAAGCGTTTTCAAATATTATTATAGCAAGATTGTAGAACATTTGAAAGACAAAATTTGAAAATGGCGTAAAATTGTAAAAATTATTTTATAAGGGAAAGTTTGATTCGGTGAAAATATCTAAAATATTGGTGTTAAATTGTTCAACAATACTACTTTACAACTTTCGGATGAGACGTTATAATAGGGGACAGAAGCTGACGGAAACTGTCAGAGATCGTCAGCAAAAGAGATATTAGGAGGGCAACACAAATGAAAAAACTTCTCGCGATCCTTCTTTGCCTGGTCATGGTACTGGGCCTTGCCGCATGTGCCGGCAAGCAGACCGCAACAGAGGAACCGGCTAAGACTGATGCGGCAACCACCACAGCCGAACCGACGGAAACCGCTGAGACCCCCACGGAAGCTGAACAGCCTGCGGAAACTGAGCAGACTGTCGAGTATCCCGAAACGAAAATCGCATTCTCAGTCTTCTGCGCCGAAACGACACCGTCTGGACTTGCAGCAGCTCATTTCAAAGAACTCGTTGAAGAACGCAGCGGCGGAAAGGTAACTGTGGACACCTATTATAACGGCACGCTGTACAACCAGTCTACCGAGTATGAGGCGCTTATGAAGGGCGATGTCGACATGATCGTTTCTACGCTCAACTACGCAATGGAGTACATTCCAGAACTCAAGACGACATTCTGCCCGTATATGTGGACGAGCATTGATCATGTCCGTGACTTTTGGGCCCAGAATGAGACCGGCATTGAGCTGATGAAGCGGATGGAAGACGAACTTGGCGTACGTCAGCTTTGCTGGTATGAAGGCGGATATCGAAACGTCTGCCTGAACAAGGATCTTAACGGGATATAAAAATGGCGCTGACGGTATGCTTCGTCAGCGCCATCGATTTATTATTATACGGCTTCTTTCCGCTCCGCAACGTACTCCCGCAGAGCATCCTCGACCAGCGTATTCAAGCTGACCTGCTGCGCCATTGCGCAAATCGCAGCCTGCTTGTGCAGCTCCGGTGATACCCGGATGTTAAAGCTGCCCTTATAGGCTTTTTCCGGTTCGCTGTTTTCTGCTTCGCACAGAGACAGATAATCGTCAACTGCGTCATGAAAATCAGCGACAAGCTCGGCGGCGTTCGTCCCCTCATAGGAGATCAATGCGCGGATACCGAGAACCTTTCCGAAAAACAGGCCATCGGCTTCAGAAAACTCAACGCTTCCGACATAGCCCTTATATTGCATTGTATTGTTCAAATCAATCCCTCCTGTTCCAGAACCTCAAGCAGTTGCTTGACTTGATACTCCAAAAGCTCTTTCCGCGGATGCGGCTTGTGCAGCAAGATCGGCGCATGCTGTTCGCTGGTAAACATGACGCGCGAACCGCTCGTCTTTCCTTTGTTGGAGCGAGAGTACGTCAAATACCCCAGCAATGTTTCGGCTTCATCAAATGTAAAATCACGCGGCTTGGTTTTTAATCTTTTGATTAGTTTCTCTTTCTGACCCAAGTCTATCCCTCATTTCTATGATCAGTATAGCACGGTCAAAACAATTTTGCAACTGATTTTAGTTGCAAATATTTTCCGAGGTGATGCCTATCCGAAAATCAAACGACACCCTGTTTTATCTTATTGGAATTGTTCCTGTTGTCTGGCTTGCCCTCCTGCTGGCGCAGTCTCTTGGCGGCGGACTGCCGGAGCTGCTGCGGAATCTGACATCAGCATTGGAGCAGCCGACGAATATCATATGGACAGACAAAAGCCTACCCACAATTCTCATCTGCCTTGCCGCTTATGGCATGGCGGTTTTGCTTTACCGGACGAATCAGGGCAGGACCCGCGACGGCGAGGAACACGGCTCCGCGGCGTGGGCGACACCCGCATCCGTCAACGCGCAGTTCGCGCAGAAAGACAGCATTCCGCTGACGCAGCACGTCCGGCTCGGTCTGGATACGCACAAGCACCGCCGCTCCCTCAACGTGCTGGTCATCGGCGGCAGCGGCGCAGCCAAAACACGCAGCTTTGTGCTGCCCAATATCCTGACCGCAAACACCAATTATGTCATAACAGACCCCAAATCTGAAGTGCTGCTTGCCACGGGCGGCTACCTCAAGGAGCAGGGCTATGACGTGCGCGTTCTGAACCTTGTGAATTTGGAACAGTCGGACGGATATAACCCGTTCCGCTACCTGCGCGACGAAAAGGACGTGCTGAAGTTGGTCAATAACCTGATCCAGTCCACAACACCAAAGGGCAGCCATGAGTCCGATCCGTTCTGGACCAAAGCCGAAACCGCACTCCTGCAGGCGATCATCCTCATGCTGTTTCAGGAAGCCCCGGAATATGAGCAGAACTTCTCAATGGTCATGCGCGTGCTGGAATACGCGGAGGTGCGCGAGGAAGACGAAGGGCATGTGTCCCCACTCGATTTGCTCTTTGAATCCATAGAACGCAGAAAACCGGACAGCGTCGCTGTCCGGCAATATAAGGTTTTCAAATTAGCCGCGGGCAAAACCGCAAAATCGATTTTGGTGAGTACGGCTGTCCGTCTCGCGCCCTTTAATCTGCCGCAGATTCAAGCCCTGACCGACCATGACGACATGAACCTTTACACGCTGGGCGAGAAAAAGGTCGCGCTCTACGCTGTTATTCCTGACAACGACAACACGTTCGTGCGCCCGGATAGGGCACCTTGCAATGCAGAGAAATGGTACTGCCCCGCATGATAACGCGGGAGGCTGCCTGCCTGACCGAAAGGCGAAAGCTGACACGGGAACACAGCACGGCAGGAACGCGGTAAGTTGCCCAAAGGCAATCGGGCACGACTGAACCGCAAGGCCAAGTGGATATGAGGCTTAAGTTGGGTTTACTGAATGCAAGTTTCAAGTCTCTGTTGTGTCCAGGTGGGGGAAAGTGCCTGTAACCCCCAGCGCAGGTACGTTTACTACTTGAATGTTGGTAAACGGTTATCAGCAAACCTGCGCGACGAGCAGGAGAACCTGTTTTAACGAAACGAAAGCAGAGTCCGACAATCCACATTTACCAAGGCAAAGTGCTAACCGGGGATACCCTAAACAGGAATGCCGTGAAAGGGGGAAAGTTTGGCTATGGTTTAGAGCCTGAATATCCTGCATGGGTACGGAGCGCCCATAGTAGTCCGAGGACCCTGAATTGACAGGGATAGCCGTAAAAACGGAAGCGGTAACGCCGTCCACATGGCGAAGGGGCGCAGTCAATGCGTACTAAAATCGTAAATTGATTAGGGAGGAAAACCTCACGAATGAAACCAACAATGGAGATTTTAGCAAGAATCAGTCAGGACTCAAGCAAAAATAAAGAAGAAGTATTCACCAGATTATACCGTTACCTTCTGCGTCCTGATATCTACCATGAGGCATACCGAAATTTGTACGCTAACAGTGGAGCGGCGACCAAGGGAGTAAATGAAGATACGGCGGATGGATTCAGCGAGGCAAAAATCAACCGTATCATCAAATCGCTGGAAACAGAAACCTATCAACCCAAGCCGGCCCGCCGCACCTATATCCAAAAAGCCAACGGGAAAATGCGTCCGCTGGGGATTCCCACCTTTACGGACAAGCTGGTACAGGAGGTGCTTCGGCTGGTGCTGCAAGCTGTGTATGAGCCGGTTTTTCTAAATTGCTCACACGGATTTCGGCCAAACCGGAGCTGCCATACCGCATTAGCACAGGCCAAACAGGAGTTCTCCGGTGCAAGGTGGTTTATAGAGGGCGACATCAAGGGTTGCTTTGACCACATTGACCACACTGTTTTGGTGGGGCTGGTAAACCGAAAAATCAAGGATGCGCGGCTGATAAAGCTGCTGCACAAATTTCTGAAAGCCGGATACATGGAGGACTGGCGTTATCACATCACATATAGTGGAACGCCCCAGGGTGGGATTATCTCTCCTATTCTGGCCAATATCTATCTGCATGAGCTGGACAAATTTGTGATGGCGCTGAAGGCTGGTTTCGATGTCTATGAGGAGAAAAAGTACACACCTGAATACAATGCGCAACTCAGTAAAAAGAAAGTGGTACAACGGCAAATCAAAAAGGCTGAGGGCGAGGAGCGCCAGCGGCTTATTGAAAAATACAGGGAAATTCGCAAGCAAATTCTGACGACGCCCGCGAAATCCCATACCGACAAGAAAATCAAGTATATCCGCTATGCGGACGACTTTTTGATTGCGGTGAACGGGAGGCGGGAGGACTGTGTAGAAATCAAGCGAAAACTGGCCGAGTTTATCGGTGGGATGTTGAAGATGGAACTCAGCGAAGAAAAGACGCTCATTACCCACAGCAGCGAATATGCCCGATTCCTGGGATATGATGTCCGGATACGGCGGGATGGGAAAATAAGGCGTGTCGGAAAGTTGAAACAATCAAAGCGCACGCTGAACAATAAAGCGGAATTAGTTGTACCATTGGACGATAAAATCCATAAATTCATCTTCTCAAAAGGCGTTGCGATTCAAGAGGAAAACGGAAACCTGCAACCCGTCCACCGGGCGGAGCTGCTACACATGACGGATTTAGAAATTGTCTCCAGTTATAACAGCGAACTTAGGGGAATCTGCAATTACTACAACTTGGCAAGCAACTTTTATAGGCTGAGTTATTTGGCCTACTTGATGGAGTATAGCTGCCTGAGAACCCTTGCCAACAAACACAGAAGCTCTGTACCGAAAATCATCCGCAAATTTCAAGATGGACAGGGCCAGTGGGGTATCCCCTATGAAACAAAAAAAGGCTGGAAATGGTGCTATTTTTCCAACTACGCCGACTGCAAGACAGTGAAAAATCCGACAGACATAGTTACGTCCGCAACCCAACAGCATAGACTTTCGGTGAATACAATCGAGAAACGATTAAAAGCGTGTGAATGTGAATTGTGCGGAACAACGGACAGTCCCTGCTTTGAGATTCACCATGTGAACAAACTCAAAAATCTGAAAGGGAAACTGCCTTGGGAAGTCGCTATGATTGCAAAGCGGCGCAAAACTTTAGTGGTGTGCCATAATTGCCATGTCATGATTCACCACCAGTGAGTATCTGATTGAACAAGCAAAGACGGAGCCGTGTACAGCGAGAGTTGTAAGCACGGTTCTGAGGGGGGTCTGAGCAGACCTGCCGCCGCAATGCGGTAAGGCGGCTCTTTCCTACCCTACAATTTTCTCGTGAGTTTGCTATACGCGCAGGCGTTCCAAGCCCTGTATTACAGCGCAGACCAAATTCATCACGGCCCGCTGCCGCGTCACGTTCGCTTTGTGCTGGATGAGTTTGCAGCCATGCCGCTGCCAGGCTTTACCCGTGAGCTTGCGACGATGCGCTCACGTTCCATCTCGGCAAGCGTTATCATTCAGAATATGGCACAGATCAAAGAATTGTATAAGGATAGCTGGGAGACAATTCCAGGCAACTGTGATACCATTTTGTATCTTGGCGGCAACGAATCGTCAACACACAAATACGTTTCCGAGATGCTTGGCAAGGCCACGATTGATACCAAAACGCACGGGCAGACGAAGGGCAAATCCGGTTCTTACTCGACCAATTTCCAGATGTCCGGGCGCGAACTGCTGACACCGGACGAAGTGCGAAAGCTGGATAATCGCTATGCGCTGCTGTTCATTCGCGGCGCAAGTCCGGTCATGGATGAAAAGTATGATCTCATGCACCATCCGGCGATCTCATACAGTTCCCTCGGCGGCGCAGCGCCCTACATTCATCATGGAACAAAACCGCCCGTTTACACCGGCCGCCCGCTGCTTCGTGTGGGCGGCACAGAAAATTCGAATCCATTGAAGGGGGAATTTCATTGAAGAAACCATTTGAATCCAAAGCAAAACGGCTCTACTCGATCTTCGCCAGCGTGTTTTTCATGCTGGCGGTTTTTGTTGTCCCGGCGTTCGCGGCGGACGGCGATCCGCTTGCGGTCGTGAATAACCTGAGCGATTTCATCTTTTCCCTGATTCGCGCGGTCGGCTTGATCCTGCTCGGCTTTGGCATTTTGCAGGTCGGTCTGTCCCTCAAGTCGCACGATCCGTCCCAGCGCGCAAACGGCATTCTGACCGTCGCGGGCGGCATCGTCATTACGTTCACCAAGGAGATCCTGACGCTGATCACCGGCTGAGAAACGCCGCGGGAATGGCAGATCCACTCCCGCGGCACAGATCCTATGATGTTGTATTGTCCAGAATTCTGCGATAATTCCGCTTGGCGTACAAAATCCTGCGAATCTGTACAGTGTCTCCGGCGACCACATAGAACACCAGATAGCTTTCTACGATCAGATACCGATAGCCCTTGGCCGCCAGCGCAATATCACGCGGCTTTGGGCATCGAAACGGCATCTGCGAGAGGCTCTCGATTTCCGCGATGAGCAGATCGTAGTACCGAAGCGCAGCCTGCAGGGACAGTGTGTTCAGATAGTCGATGATCTCCTGTAAGTCTTTCTTGGCGGTCGGGTAGATTTTAATCTTATAAACGTCCATGCACAAGCCCTCGCAGCTCTCTGGCGACGCTTAAAAAGTCCTCACCCTCTGCGCCTTCGGCAATTTCTGCTTCCGAAACCGCAAGTTTGGCATAGAGGTCGATCAGCGCCTGCTGGCGCTCATACTCTGCCATGCTCTGCACGACCATGTCACCTGTGCCGTTTCGTGTAATGAACACAGGCTCGCGCGTCTGCTTGCAGAAGTCGGAAATCTCATTGGCGCTGTTGCGCAGATCAGAAATCGGTCGAATACTCGGCATACTGCATCCCTCCTTCACTTGCAGTATAGCAAAATATTGAGTATTTTACAACATAAATTTTGATTGCGAGGTGATACCATCTCAAGTGGAAACTGGATCATAGATAATCTCAATTCCTCGCTGGAAACGTGGAACAGCAAGCTGTCTGAAATTTGGACGCTGTTGACCACCAGTCCGGAGAACTTCAAGGGCGGCGGGATCTGGAATGTGATTGTCGGGATCAACGACGCGCTGAAAGCAATTGCGTATGCACTTCTGGTGTTGTTTTTTGTGATTGGCGTGATGAAAACCTGCGGCAGCTTTACGGAGCTGAAACGCCCGGAGGTGGCGTTCAAATGCTTCATCCGTTTTGTGCTGGCACAGGCGGCGGTCACCTACGGCATGGAGCTGATGACGGCGCTGTTCTCGATTGCGCAGGGTGCGATCCAGACGATCATGGGCGCGTCCGGTCTTTCGGCAATGGAAGCATCCACGCTGCCCGCCGAGATTGCAACGACGATTGAAGATGTGGGCCTGCTGGAAAGCATTCCGCTCTGGGCAGTGACGCTGCTCGGTTCGCTGTTCATCTGGGTGCTGTCGCTCGTCATGATCTTGACCGTCTACGGCCGCTTTTTTAAGCTCTATATGGCGACGGCGATTGCGCCGATCCCACTGTCGAGCTTTGCAGGACAGCCCTCCAGCAGCATTGGCATGGCGTTCATCAAGAGCTACGCCGCCATCTGCTTGGAGGGCTGTGTCATTTTACTGGCCTGTATTATCTTTTCGCAATTCGCATCCAGCCCGCCCGTCGTAACGGAAGGACTTGCCCCGGCAACGGTCGTCTGGAACTACATTGGAGAGCTTGTATTCAATATGCTGGTGCTCGTCGGCTCCATCAAAATGTCTGACCGAATTATTCGAGAACTGATGGGACTTGGATAAGAACCCTCCATCCGCAGTTGGATGGAGGGCGACATCAGAGAGATTTTATTACATGGTTGTAATGATCAGGATGCAATCAACTTTCCGTATTCGTACAGTGTATCGCTTGGCAGGTCGATCTCATCATTCCAGTACACGCAGGTACGGCTCGGATCAAGCTGCACCTGATTGAACAGACCGTGAATCGTCGCCAAATCGCGATAGCTCTCGATCTGCTCCATATCATCTTTTACATCATACAAAACCTTGCGACCATCATCAAACACAATGCGTAGGCAATAATCCGGCATGGGTCTTACTTCTTTGATTCTTGGCAGCATAACAACACCTCCATTACAGCGGCGGCAATTTCTCCAACTTCTGCGTATCCCACATTTCAAGTAGCCTATCCTGATGCGCACTCATCCATTCCTGCACAAGCTGCTGCGCTCTTGTTGGGAGATCTCCCTCTGTCATCTTCATCGTTTTCAAATCAAAAATACCAATATGTTCCCCATATAGAGCATGCAAATGACTAGGTTCGTGTTCTTTCGGCTTGAAAAACATTTTAATGACGATCCCATAAAACCTACAAATCTCAGGCATCTCATGTCGCTCCTTTATCAGCGTTCCTATTTTTATTATACCCAAATCACAAAAAATTTCAAGCGGAACACATTTCCACAGCCATCTCGGAACCGGGATATACGGCAGCAGCTTTACAAGCGATACCGCTGCAAATAGAAAATCGGCGGCTGTATCGAATCTGGCTCCGAAGGAGCTGACATTGTTGGTTTTTCTTGCGATCATGCCGTCTGCCATATCGCTCAGTCCGCACGTCAGATACACCGTATAGAACACAGCCGAGAACACGGGGACGAACGCCAGAAGAATACTCCCTAAAATGCGGATCCCTGTAATTATGTTTGCAATGTGCGTTTTCATTCTGCGGTTCCGTTGACGATTTTGGCGTAGAGTTCTTCCGGGATCATGGGAGAACCGATCTCCGCCAGAAGTGCTGTGTCGATCTGGCCGGTTTGCGCGTACTGCCGCCCGGCCCTGCGAACCAGCTCCAGCCGGGGAACCGTCACAACGGCGGCCTCCGGTGCGTTGAACATAGGGCTTTCCGGTACGGTCAGAATTGTGTGATTGTTGGGGAACAGCAGCTCAAACTGCCGTACTGCCGGTTCAAAGTTGCGCCTGCTGTTCGGAAACCCGCAGCCGCAGATCATCAGATACCGCAGGTGAGAGTAATCCCGCTGATCGACATGGATATAGCGCCCGTTCACCTCTTTCATTGCCATAGAGGACAGGGGGAGGGTTCGGTCAATGAGATTTTTAAGCCCTGCGGGCATTCCGTAGCAGTAGAGCGGATAGCTGAACAACAGCAAGTCGCTGCCCAGCATCTGCTCCAGAATCTCACGCATATCATCGTCGATGGCGCAATGTCCGCCGTTGTATTTGCAGACAAAGTAGCCGCGGCAAAACTCGATATGCTTGTCAGTCACATCAATCGTACGGATTTCCTGCGCGGCAGCTTCTCTCATGCCGTCCAGAAATGCACGGGTAATGTGCATGGTATCGCTTTTCTCTTTCTTTGGACTTCCGTTAAAAACAAGGATTTTCATCTCTAATTGACCTCAGTCATTTTTTCCGCAACCTAAAAAACGCAGCACAAACCGATGATCTCGGATCGCACTGCGTCTAAGCGTCTGGCATTTTGAGTTCTTCAATTTTTCCGTCCTTGAAACGGATCACGCAGGTATATTTGCACTTCGGACAGAATAGAGGGAACTCCTCTAATACCGTGCGCGGCCGTATCTGCGTCCTTGTTTTGCCGCCGCATTTTGGGCAGCAAAGCCAGCCAATTTTGGTGTCTGCGTTGTCCGCCATCTGAAATCACCTCGGTTTATTTGGAAATCAGCGCTCGGAATTCGGCATCACGGTCAAAGGTGCCGGCCGCAAAGCCAGGAATCTCCTTGATGGATTTGCAGATGCTGATGCTGAAGCCCGTCAGAATCTGCCCGATCTCCCGGTCGGAGTATACGCATGGAAGGGGAATCTGTCAATAGCGGGGAGAAACATTTTCCGTTTTTTCACCCTTTTCAAGAATCGTTCCCGGTGTCGCGGCTGCCGTGCCCAGGAACGCAGCCGCTTTCGCAGAAGTCAAGCTGGCGCTGAACCTGGAAGTTCAACGCCAGCTGAGTAACCGCTGATAACCGCAGGTGATTGATTCAGCGGTTACCTGATGGGATGGAGCGAAGGCTCTTTACCGCATGTTGAAGCATGCGGCGGGGGCTGATTTGATGTTATTCAAAGTCGCCGTACAGCCATTGCTGGCTGCTGCCGGTAAGACGGTAATGGATCTCAAAGACGTCGCTGTCTGTGCCGCCGCTTCCAATGGAAACTGCACAGTCAAGCCATGTTTCCGTTTCGGATACTGCTGCGCCGATGCTTTCCAGCGGAATGACCATCTGAATCCGACCCGCTGCAGGCGACCACTCGACTCTTGCGCCGCTTTCCGTATTGGAAAAGGCCCACGCGGAACCGCTTATCTCATAGCGATCAACTGTTGTTGAATCGCTGCTTCTGACGAATGCCTTTGAAAAGCTGTGCGGCAAAGACGTTCCGTTCAGGGTCGACGTAGTGCCTGCCGCGCTTTCGGTACTGCTTCGGATATGAGCCCCGACCTGGAAAACCGTTTCCGCACAGTACGCAGGCAGACTGCCGGATTCATTATCAACACGGATATAAAGATTGCTCATATCGTTTGTGATGTACACCTTCTGAATCGATAGATCGCTTGACACAGCGTCTGCGCAGGCGTCCAGATAGTACGGCACAAATTCGTACTGCGTCCAGTCTCCCTCGCAGCCGTCATGAACTGCAAGTTCCTTATAGCAGCCCGCGTTGGAGCGATCCGGAATGATCCGCATATCCAGATCGCCGTTCCAGACAAGCGCCGCCAGAATGAAGGATGCCGCAGTCGTCGGCTCCGTGGCGGTCGAAACACAGGGCTTCTCGGTAACATCGCTGACGCATTCCCCGGTGAACATATATCCGGCGCAGGTTCTGTGCAGATTCCAGTCGAAGATATTCTCTGCTTTCTGACTGTCGCCTGTGTAGGCGCTGCAAATCGCATTCCAGTTCGAGATCTGAGGCCAGCTCGGGGAAACTTCGACAGCTTCGTCACCGGACGGACTGTAAATACTGTCCTTGCTGTAGTAGGTGTCCATTGCATACCGGGCCATGCCGTATTCATCATCCAGGAGATCCGCTTCAAAGGCGCTGATCGTGTCACGGGCTCTGGAGGAATTGATGTCAATGATGCCTGTAGTGAACAGAATAAGTCCGGCACCATCCTTGATTCTCGACACACTGTTGTCCCAACGGATATCCTTGATAAAGTACTTTCCCTTTGGATACCAGAGGCCATTTGCAAGCGTGTCGTCTCGGTTGATTGCGGATTTGATGGTGCTTGCTGCGCCGTTATAGCTGTCAGCGAGTCCTTGCAGACCCTTCTGCGCAGCCATTTTACCCATTGCTTCAAGCCCGGCGGCGTAAAGTGCCTGCGTGTACGTATAGACGCCGTAATTATCCATGTCCTCAAAAATACTGAAATCCTGCGGCCCGAACCCGTTGCTGTCAATATTGTTCATCACATAGTTCGCCGCTGCAGTCAGCTGCGGCCAGAGTTCGTCGCGCAGCTGTGTGCTGCTTGTCTCCAGACAGTGCCGGTACACGCCGTACAGGAACCAGCCGATCGTATCGTGTTCAGGCTCGATGAATTCCGCACGCTGGTTGCTCCAGACGTCAATACAGGTATTGAAGGAACCGGCGGTTTCGCCGGAGGTAAGCTGCCGGGCGGCAAGCCAGCGCCAGTATTGCGCCCCTTCCGTGGTAAACCCGGCTGCGTCCAAGGCAATTGCCGTGACGGAAGCATCGCGGGTCCAGACCTTATAACCGTAATCATAAGGGTTGGTGGTTGCTACATGCGCGCCGTCTCCGGTTGTCGAACCCGGACGGAGCGTGTTTTTTATCATGATAAGATTGCGCTTGTACATCTTCGCAAGCTCCGGGTTTGAGAAGCTGGGGACTGCTTTCCCGTCTTCCAGCCATGCTCCGTAATACGTTTGTGTATATGTGAGCCAATCGCTGCCGTCGCGCGCATTCAGGGAGGAAACCGTCTGGTTGAGGTCGGCCAGCGTCGCGCCGTATGCAACATAGCCATAGAGGGTACAGGATGCGCCGGCGGACAACTCTGCGGTTTTCAGGAATGCACCGGAAACAGCATTTGCAGATGCGGAGCGGTTATTTGCAACTGAGCCGCTGCTGTGGAAGGTGTACCACGGACTGCAGGAGCTCGAGGCAGTATTGCTGTCGGCGTCGTTCGCAACCTGGAACCCGGCGCAGCTGCCCCATGTGCCGAGCGCCAGATACGGCATACCAGCGGAGGATCTGTCAAAAATAATAGCGTTTTGTGTATCGCTGTATGACGCGCTGATTGCGGAAGTCCCTGTGTTGGCAGGATTCAGCATATCCAGAACGGAAATGCGCTTGCTGCTGGCAGATGTGTTTTTGATGCTGTACTGCGTAAGCAGGACAGGCATGTTTGGCAGTGCGCAATAATTTCTGGAAATCTCAATACCAGCCGTTGGAACGCCGTCGTATTCCAGATAATTTGTCCGCAAAATGCCGGTTTCATCAAAATACCCTTCAACATCGAACAACTCGCCGGAGGAATAATCCTTCGCACCTGTTTCATCGCGGAAGAACCCGGAGTAATCCCGAATCTGGTTTTCTCCCCAGCTGCTGCTTACATGCAGCTCGCGGATGCCCGCCGGGTTGTCTGCCGCGTCTTCAGAGCAGAGCTGCGTGCTCTGCCAGATCGCCATCATATCCTTCGCGTTGGAAAGATACAGGCTCCGGGTGCTCTCATGCTTTTCCTCGACGGTCAGACTGTCGATGTTGATGGCATGGTTATTATACGCGATCCGGACTGTATGCGTCCCCGCAGTCAGGTATTTTCCGACCTCGCTCGTCGACCACTCGTCCCACGATGCCAGCGACGGAAATACAGCGGTGGCCTCGAAGACACCGTCAAAGAACACCTTTGCTGAAGCGTAGTACCCGCCGGCGTTTGCATACCGGATCAGGAAGGAATAATCTCCCGCTTCTGCAAGATCGACAGAGAACTCGACAAAATCGCCCTTGGCGTCAAAGTGGTCAACAAATCCGGTTCCGGTGTATCCTGCATGATCGGTGTTCGTCTGCACACCGGACAGCACAGCTGCCTCCGCCTCGTATCTCGTTTGCGGATATTCCTTTGCAATGGTGGGAACCTGGAGAAGAAGCGAGACGAAAAGCACAAGGATTAAAAGAATGGATATTGTACGTTTCATATGAATCCTCCTCACTCTTTTGTCAACTGAAGTCCGGCGTTACCTCAATCGTATTTCCTACCTGCACAATGTGGTTGTTCCCACTTTCCCATGCTTCATCGTTCAGCAGGATCTTGAATTCCACGCTGCCGCTGACGGGGCGCTCCATTTCAAAGACCCACGTGTTCGCATCGACATTCTGGAGCTTTCGGCCGGAAGACCAATCCAACGGCAGCGTGTCCCCACGGATATACAGAGTGTTGCCATAGCCCGCATCACAGTGTACGATCACGGTCGTTTTCTGATAATCGGGCTGTTTGTACTCCTCCGGATATCCGCTTGTAAGCAGGACTGCGGAGTTTGCCGGGATCGTGACAGTTACCACTCTGGAGTTCGCCTCGGCTCCTTCCGTTACGTTTACAACATAATCCGTATTCAGCAGGTCGGTTAACTGCGTGCCGATCGTGTAGCTCGTTTTTCCTGCGTTCAGGGTGATCGTCTTTGTCTGTGCGCTGGCAGAGTTATTGAAAACACAGAGAATTTCCCTGCCGTTTCCCTCGTTTCTCCGGCTGAATGCATAGACCGGATCGCCGTAGCTGTAATACAGCTCGTTCTGTACGCCGTTGATGAGCACATCGCCGTATGTTTTTCTGAGCTCATTCAGACGCTGGATAAAATGGAAGGTCGTCGTATCCTCACTGAAGCCGGTCATCATCTCGCGGTTGTAGTAGTTCAGCGTTTCCTCTGAGTATTGAAAATTTCCGGCCATGTTCTGCTCTGTTCCATAATAGATAACGGGGATCCCGCGCGCCGCATACTGGAAGGCCAGCGCCATGCGCAGCTTTGCCCAGTTGTCGCTCGCATTTGCAAGGAACCGGGAACGGTCATGGTTATCCAGGAAGGTAAACAGGTGCGAGGCGTCTTTATATTTGCCATCCTGATCAAAGACCCATTTGACGCCGCCCCATTCTTCTCCTTTGCAGAAAACGTTGTTCAACTGGAAGTACAGCGGATAATCCAGCATGCCCCACATGTAATTCATGATCGAGGCGTTTTCATCCACCGAACCGGTAAAGGCTTCGCCAAAGCTGTGCTTTCCGGTATGGGCTTCGTAGAGCGTCAGATACTGCGGAGGAATTTCAATTACAGCATCCACGCGGGAGCCGGAAAAGCCATAGCTGAACCAGCCGCTGTTATTCGCCTGGTTCCAGTATGCGGACATCAGTGCGGCCCAGCATTCCGGATTTTCCTGCGCCAGATCGTCCAATCCGCCAAGGCTGTAATTCTGTGCTTCCTCCGGATTTGTAAAGTCGCTGATGTTTGGCGTGTTATGATACCAGGCCGGATTGTCAAACGGCGGAGCGGGCTTATAATCGGCAGGTTCATAGGTCGTCGCCGGGTATTCCAGATAATCGGCCGTATGGTTGAGCTGCGCATCAATGATGACTTTCAGCTGCAGCGCATCCGCAGCGGCCATAAGCGCGCGTAATTCTGCTTCGGTACCGAAGTGAGAATTGGGGCTGTTGAAATCCTTTGTGTAGTAACCGTGATATCCTGCCTCGTCGCCGGAACGGCTGTATGTTTCGTTTTCCTGCGGTGCAGAGATCCAGATAGCGGTAAAGCCCATGTCCTTGATATATTGAAGCTTTTGCGTCAGACCGGCCCAGTCGCCGCCCTGATAATAATGAAGATCTCCCGGACGGTACTCCTCATTGAATGTCCCGTTGTTGCTGGAATTGCCGTCAAAGAAGCGATCCGTCATAAGCATGTAAACGGTATCGTTTTCTTCGAGATTCTGCGAGGAATAGCTCACCTGATTTGTCCCCTCCTCATCAAGCGCTGTGCTGCGCGTGTACGCTGTTCCGGCACCGAGGACGGACACGCAAAGCGAGGCGATCAGAAACAGCGCGAGTATGGATTTTTTGTGTTTTTGCATAATGCTGCTCCTTTCGTGGATGATTATCCCTTAATTGCGCCAGCAGCGATTCCGTTCACGATATTTTTTTGCATGAAAATGTAAAAAAGAATGACTGGAATTGTGGTCACAACAAAACCTGCCATGATCAGATGCCACTGCTGGTTATACTGTCCATAGAAGTACATCTGGCTGAGTGGAATGGTGATCGGTTTTCCAAGAATCAGATACGGAAGAAGAAAATCGTTCCAGACCCAAAGAACATTGAGAATCGCGACGGTGGTCAGGATCGGTTTGATAAGCGGCAGAACGATCAACACAAAGCGCTTCAGAACGCCGCAGCCGTCAAGCAACGCAGCCTCTTCCAGTTCTCCCGGGACGGAGGATACAAAGCCCCTGATCAGAAAAATCGGAATCGGACACTGCAGCCCGCAATAAATCAGGATCAATCCCCATATATGCCCAGTCACATGCAGATCCCGCGCTGTAGACAGCAGGGAAATCATGATCGTGTGAAAGGGTACAAACATAGAGGAAAGAAACAGCAGCATGAAGCATGCAGACCAGCGGGATTTCCATTTTGCAAGCGCGTATCCTGCGAGAGAACTGACGATCAGATTCAAGACCACAACGCCAGCGGTCAGGATACAGGAGTTCAGCAGCGCTTTCGGAAAGTCTGCGGTTTCGATGATTGTTTTATAGTTCTCGAATGTTGGCCTGGAGGGGAAAGAGATGGCCGAGGTCAGAATTTCCCCTTTTGTTTTAAAGGAGTTGACGATTGCAATTAAAACCGGGAAGAAATAGAGAACGGCGATCACACCGACAAGAATTGTGATTGCATATCCGCCCTTGCCTGCTCTTGCTTTACGCATTTGACGCGTCCTTTCTGCCTTGGAACAGATAAACTGCCGCTGTAATGGCGGAGATGATCAGAAACAGGATGATGGATTGCGCGGTTGCGTATCCTGTCCGGTTGGAGCTGAAGCCTGTGTTGTAGATCTGGAGCGCGATCGTTGTCGTTGCGCCGGCGGGGCCGCCGGAAGTCATGGCCATAGGAATGTCAAATGCCTTAAAGCACGACGCCAGACAAAGGATCACATTCATGACGACAACCGGCGCAAGCAGCGGGAGCTTGATCCGCGTGATTACCGTCCATTTATTCGCACCGTCTACTGCGGCGGCTTCCAGCAGGTCTTTGGAAATATTCTGAAGTCCGGCAATATAAATGATCATATAATAGCCCGCGCATTGCCAGATCGCAGTCAGGCCGATCGAATACACGGCCAGCTTCATGCTGCCCAGCCAACTGATCTGATACGCTTCGGGGATCCCAAATGCCTGCACGGCAGAGCGGTAGACGTTTCCATAGAGAAATACCCAGACGAATCCGACAATGATCAGGCTCATCAAATTGGGAAGGAAGAAAACCGCCCGAAACAGCTTCTTGAAGTGCGTATTTGAATCCAGAAGAAGTGCCAGCACAAGGGCCGAAACGTTTGCCCCAAGCGTTACAAAGAGCGTATAACGGACTGTTACCCAAATCGCGCGAAGAAACGCGCGGTTTGACAACGCCTCTTTGAAGTTGGCAAGACCAATGAAGTGAAAATGTTTATTGTAGCCGTATGCGTCTGTAAACGCCAGCACAAGGCTCTGGGCAAAAGGAAGCAGAAAAAATGTGAAGAAAAAAGCAAATGCGGGCAGGATAAACAACAGATACGTCTGGTTTTGCTTTCTTCTCCATACTTCCGTTTGATAGTGTGTTCTATGTATGATCTTCGCCTCCCCGGTCGTCCCGCGTCGCAAATGACCTGCGGCGCGGGACATGTAGTATCAGTTTGCCTGACTTGCGGCCAGCGCGTTGTCCCATGAGGCGTCCAGACCGGCCAGGATATGCTCCAGACTGTCCTGATCCAGCAGGTAGCTCGACAGAGCGCTTTCATATTCCGGGCCGAAGGCAGTCGGCCAGCCGCGATCGACCTGTGTGCAGACCATGCCCGCGTCGATATAGGCTTCCACGTCTTTTGCCAGCGGATCAAAATCAACGGAAACACCCTTCACAGCGGAAAACAGCTTGGAGGTGCTGCACCACAGCTCGGCGATTTCCGGCCGTGTCAGGAACTCAAGGAACAGCTTGCATGCTTCCGGGTATTTTGTCGATGCGGAAATGGACAGACCAAAGTCGGGGAACTGGAACAGCTTTGTCTCAGACGGATCGTCAGAAACCGGAAGCGCCATCATGCCGAGGTTGATGGACGGATTGATCTCCTTAATGGGCTCGAGCGCCCACAGGCCCTGCACCATCATGGCGGCCTCGCCGTTTGCAATCATTGCGCAGGCTGTGTTGTAGTCCGTGTCAAATGCTGTCTGGGTGTTGCCGTTTTCGTAAATGTACTTCATCAGCTCAAAGGTTGTGCTCCATCCGCTGCAGGCCGCAAAGGACTCTGTTCCGGCGCTTCTGGCGTCGTCCCAGTGAATGTCCTTCCCGTAGACCGCAGAAGCAGCTGCGATCAGAGAAACCGGCTTGATTGTCCAGGAATCCTTGAACCCCAGCGCAAACGGTGTCACACCGTTCGCTTTCAGGGTTTCAACCGCTGCTTTGAATTCCGTCACGGTCGTCGGCACGGCGATATCGTATTCTGCAAAAATATCTTTATTATAGAAAATACCCTCGCAGCTTCCGTCAATCGGAAGCGCCCATGTATGGCCCTCCGAATCGGAGAAGGTCGAATCAAGGCGCGCCTCATCTGTGACGTTGTTCAAAAACGCTTCACCGGCGAGATCCATGATATAGCCGCCCTGCGCGATGTCCATGGTGTTTGTTGAGCCCTGGAAAATATCCGGGATTTCATTGGTCGCCAGCCGCGCCTTGAGAATTGCTGCCGGCTCGTTTGTAACGATTTCCTGTTCGACGTTGATCGTTGGATATTCCTTATGGAATGCGTCGATGATCTGCGTAAATGCGTCCTGCGCTTCCTGCTTTTGATGGAACAGATGAATCGTAACGGGTTCTGTCTCCGGTACGTCCGCTTCGTCTTGTGCGCTTTCGGCAGATGCTTTATCTGCCGTATCCTGTGCAGCTGCGTGGTCGGAGTTTGCCTGCTCTGTTGTCTTTACGCTTGTGCATGCAGACAGCAGAGAAAAGAGAACGCCGACGCAGAGCAGCAGAATCACTGATCTTCTCACTTTTTCAATTTTCATCATGAAACCTCCATTTAACTCCACTGAATGACAGACCTGATGTGCTTTTTTTAGGCGTCTTTCTTGGCCAAGAAAGGTTTGAGGGGGCTGCCTACAATCAAATTATATCGTTTGGGAAACACGGCAGCAATAAAATCATTTAGCTTTCTTGTGAAATATATCAACTTCTTTGTGTAAAATTATCAAAAATTCATTTGATTTGCTATAATATTTAGGAAAGGCGGTGAAGCTCCATGTTCCGACGATTCCGATCGCTCAGGAAAAAACTCATCTGCTCTGTTCTGCTTACCTTGTCGATCCCCATCATCATCGTGGTTGTCATTGCACAGGTTCGGTCGCAGTCCGCAATTCGGGCGCAGGCAAAAAAGCTCAATGAAAATCTGCTCGAAATGGGGATCCATCAGATGGACGCAACGTGGGAGGGACTGGACGACGTTTACCGCTCCATTTATCTGAATGAGGCATTCAGAGAATACCTTCTGCACTACGGGCAGCAGACCGGCCCGAACGCTGCGGCAAGCGAATCAGATCTGTTAAAGCGGGTCTTTCTGTCAAGTCTGAGCAGCCGCGCGGATCTCTACAGTATTATTTTCGTTGATAACAGCGGACGGCTTACATATGCGACGCGGGAAGAATCCGGTTCCGTTCCGGAGTATGCGGACGCTGCGCTTCCGGATGCGTATCTTACCTGTCTGGAACCCGATCAGATGAACCGGCTTGACCGCGTCCTGCTCCCGACCTGTGTACATATGCCGCTCCATAAGGTCAGAAACGGTGCGGGCGAATATGTTTACGCGGTTGCACGGCAAATCGTCAATACAGAGCAGCATTTTGAGCAAATCGGGACGATGTTTATCACGGTAAATCTGACAGGAATGAAGCAGCTTGCGTCGCTTATCCTGTCAGATCAACAGGCATATGTTTATATTTGTGACCGTGCGGGGCGGGTGTATTTCGATTCCTCCGGACAGCTGACCGCCCGGACGCTGCCCGAGGAAATGATGGTATTTAAGGACGGTCTGTCTGAGCATGAAATACGGCTTGACGGGCAGGCACATATGGCGCTTTCCGTGCAGTCGCAGAAAACCGACTGGGTGCTCATGACGGCGATTCCGGAAACGCTCTACAGCTCCGACGCAACGGCGGTATCCAAATCCATTTTGACCGCGCTGGTTCTGGCGCTTACCCTGATGACTGTGGTTACAGCGTTTTTTGCGACCAGGATAAGCCGCCCGATCGAAACGCTTGCGGATACAATGGAGCATATGAAACTGCGAAAGCTGGAGCACCGCGTTGCGGTCGTCGGAAACGATGAGATCGCACGCCTGAGCATCAGCTTCAATACGCTGATGGACAATTTGAGCACATCCATTCAAAACGAATATGAAATGGAGCTGCTCCAGAAGCGTTCCGAGATCTGCGTGCTGCAGGCGCAGATGAACCCGCATTTTCTGTATAACGTGCTTCAATCCATTTCAAGCCTCGCTATGCTGGATAAGGTATCGGAAATCATTACAGTCTCGAATTCCCTGGGGAATACGCTCCGTTATTGCATCAACAGCAGCCAGCCGCTCGCGCCTCTGCGCGATGAGATCGCACATGTCACCAACTACCTGACAATTCAGACAATTCGCTTCGGCGACCGGCTGCGGTATGAACTCAGTATTCCTGCCTATACCCGTGACTATCTGCTTCCGCGAATGAGCCTTCAGCCAATGGTGGAAAATGCGATCCTTCATGGCTTTGGGGAACGGCAGGAGCCCGGGACGATCTTGATTCAAAGCTGGGCAGACGATTCTTTCCTGACCGTGGAGATTACAGACGACGGGGCCGGGATTGCGCCGGAACGGCTGGACGCGCTGAGAAAGAGGCTCTGCGGCACTGCCGCAGCCGATACCGAACACGGCGTTGGCCTTGTCAATCTCAAGGCGCGTCTGGCGCTTCTGTACGAAAAAAACGGACGGCTGGAGATTGACAGCGAGGCCGGAATCGGAACGACGATCCGTATTATCGTTCCGGTAGGAGGTGAGCAGGTGTGATATATCATGTGCTTCTCGTTGAGGACGAGCCGGTTATCCGGGAGAGCATCAAAAAAAGCATCCATTGGGATAGAATGCCCATTCAGCTGGCTGCAGAAGCGGAAAACGGCAGGGAAGCGCTGGCGTATATGCAGACCATGCCGATTGACATTGTAATAACCGATATGAGAATGCCGGTCTGCGACGGTTCCCAGATGCTGAAGCAGATGGAATCCCTGCACTATAACTGCGAAATCATTGTGCTGAGCGAGTATTCGGATTTCAGTTATATGTATCAGGCCATTCACGCGCACGTCTTTGATTATCTGCTCAAGCCGATCGACCCGGCACAGATGAATCGGCTTCTGCAGGAGCTTGTCGAGCGGCTTGCGCTGCGCGCGCCGGCTGCGGAGGCGGAAGAGCCGCTGCATACACTGTTTCACAAGGCAATGACCGGTACGCTCTGTGATCCGAAAAACGCGCGGATGCTGCAACAGTATGCGGGGAAAACATTTGCCGCCTGCTGCATGCGCCTTCGCCGCAAATCCGACGCTGATGCATGGAGAGAGCGGATTGTTCAGAAAATCAAGCAGGAACCGTTTGCATCCGCACTGTTTCCATACAGCACAACGGAGCCCGTCTTCTGCATGCTGTCGATGATCGGGACGGCGTGTGCGCATCAAACGGAACGAAAATACCTGGAATTCGTGCAGACGCTTATGGAACAGGTGTCGGAGGGCACTGCGTTCCGCACAGGCCTTTCCGGATTCGGATATGGCGTTTCCGATGTGAAGGCGGCGATCGATGAGGCTGCTTCCATGCTGCAGTACATCGGGCGCAAGCCTGGGATCCTCTATCAAAAGGGTGTGTCCTCCTATACGCCCTATCTGCTTCCTTCTCCCATTAACGAATCGCAGCTGATCTCGTTTCTGTCGGCATCCGACAACTTTTCGGCGCAGTGCATGACAATGCTTCTGCGCACGATCGAAAGCCGCGCGTATCTGTATCTGCCTGCGGTCAGGCATCTTCTGATCGATTTTACGATGTCTGTAGAGAAATGCTGCCAGAAAATCGGGTATGGCGTGGATATTTCAGAGCTTCTCGGGCGAAACTACATCGACCAGATCAACCAGATCGCATGGGAGGATGAAATTCCGCAGTACCTGCAGGATATGCTGCAGGCTGTCGCGGCCTGTCTTGCAGACAGACATACGCCCAATACCAGGCAGACGCTCCAGCTGATCCTGCGGACTGTGCAGACGCAGTATATGGAGGAGCTCAGCCTGATTGATTTCTCACAGAAGTACCATCTGAACTATATTTATCTGAGCCGGAAATTTAAAGACATGGTTGGTTTGACCTTTACCGAGTATCTGCTGCAAATACGGATGAACAAGGCAAAAGAGCTGATCGAAGAAAACGGAATGAGCGAAAAAGCAGCCGCCCCTCTCGTCGGATATTCCAACCCGTATTACTTCAGCAGCTGCTACAGAAAATATTTTGAGACGAACAGGAGTACATAACAATGCGAACAGAATGGTGGAAGGATGCTGTCGTATATCAGATCTATCCGCGGAGCTTTCAAGACAGCAACGGGGATGGGATTGGCGATCTGCGCGGAATTATACAGCGGCTCGACTATATCAGAAGCCTCGGCGCAACCGTGATCTGGCTCTGTCCGATTTATGCGTCGCCGCTGATCGACAACGGATACGATATCAGCGACTATT
>OLVY01000272.1_pt1 | contig 40561 bp, 19 predicted proteins | sample 1674261 | NCBI WGS metagenome assembly OLVY01 (sample SAMEA103958155, study PRJEB25191) | human gut metagenome | biome: human-associated habitat [ENVO:00009003]; feature: intestine environment [ENVO:2100002]; material: feces | place: Germany | collected 2013/2015
GGAGAACCGGCACATAAGTGTTGGTTCTTTTTCGTACTAAAGTTATGCATTTAGTCATTTAATTTTTAAAACTAGCCGTTTGGCTAGTTTACTAAAAGCCCCAGTGTATTATAATTATTTGTTATGTTGATGGCAATATCTGGCAGTAACTGCCAGGGATTAAAGACAGGAGGAAAGGGATAATTATGAAATCAAAGAAATTGGTAACTGGGTTGATTATGGCATGTATATTTGCTGTAGTGATTATTGCGGGAAAGAACTCTGTGAAGGTGCAGGCCGCGGATGGGGATGTGGCAATTGTGACGGATGGCAATGGCGATGAGATCGGATCATATGCTACACTGGCTGATGCATTTGCAGCCGCACAGAATGGCTATACAATATGTATAATTAGTGATATATATGATCCTTCGGCTTCTATAGGATACAATGATGGTGAACATAATAAACATATCATTATAGATCTCAACGGTAAAAGAGTCACTTTGCAGATGATGAATTTTGATTATTCGTTATACGTGAAAAACGGAACATTAAATTGCGGTATCACAAATGCAAGTGTTGGATTTACTAATGCTATGCTGACTTTGTCAAATGTAAAATTCATTACGGATGATATCAACTGGATGACAAATGATGGAATCTGTCTGAATAATGGCTCAAATGTGACACTCAACGGTTCACAGTGTTGGTTTGAAAAACTTGAGATGGATACAGACTGTGTATTCACGGTACAGAACAGTAACGGACTTAGCAACTTTGGGAATATTGCAGATGGATTTGACGGCGTGAAAGAGTTTGTACCAGAGGGACTTTCTGTAGAAGGAACGACAATCATTGATGATGAGACAGGAGCCAAGGCTAAGGATTTTATTCTCCGTTACCGCAGCTTGTCGGATGATGCAGATGTCGCTGTCAGCATTGATCCAAAAACATATGTGTACGATGGAAAAGAAAAGAAACCTGCGGTTACGGTTTCTTATGGCGGAAAGACTCTGACAGAGGGAAAAAGTTACTCATGTGTATATGCGGATAATATTGATGCGGGAACAGCTACAGTTACTATCAAGGGTGAGAATACCATGCATGGACAGATCGTGGAAGAGTTCACAATAGATAAGGCAAAGCAGAAGGCACCTACAGGTTTGGTCGCAACGGCAGAGACTGTGGATGGGAAAAATGATGGTCAGATATCTAATCTGAAGACGTCAATGGAATATAGTGTTGACAAGAAAAAATGGTTGGATTGTGAAAGCACGGTACTTAAGAAACTTGCAGATGGAAATTATTATGTGAGATATAAGGAGACCAAAAATTATTATGCGTCTCCTGCTGCAAAGGTAGTGGTAAAGAAGGGGAATGTACCAGCAACAAATGAACCGACTACAAATGAACCAACTACAAATGAACCTTCAACTGAAAAACCAACGTCAAGTGAGCAGACGACAGAGAAGGTAACAACAGAGAGACAGACAACCGATGAGAAAACTAACGTGACTTCAACAGAGAATACAACTGTAGCAGACTCAAAAAAGGGGTCAGGTGTACCAAATACCGGAGATGACGGAAATGTGGCATTGATGCTCATAGTCATGATGGCATGTTTATTAGGGGCTGCCGGGGTGGTAGTTTACCGTAGAGAGAATTAATTTAAAATAATAAAAAAAATGTTAGCACTCAGTATTGACGAGTGCTAACAAGTGTGTTATATTATCATCAGACAGGGAAGTGATATTAAGGTATCAGTTCCCTGAAAGTTTAGTTTAGGAGGTAAACAGCTATGGAGATGGATAAATACACACGTAAATCGTTGGAAGTTGTAGAGAAAGCAAAAGAAAAAGCTCTGGAGTACGACAATCAGGAACTTACGCAGATGCACCTTTTGGCTGGCTTGCTTGAGATAGATGACAGTTTGATAGCCAAGATATTTGAGAAGATGGGCGTGAATGTTACTAGTGCCGTGAATGCGGTGGAGGATAAGCTGGCAAGGTTGCCGAAGGTCAGCGGAGGCAATATGTATGCCGGAAATAACTTCTCAAAGGCTCTCATCCAGGCAGAGAAGGAAGCAAAGCAGATGGGCGACACATATGTGTCTGTTGAGCATTTGTTCCTCGGCATGGTGGATAAGGCTGATTCGGATATCAAGGAGCTTCTTAAAGGCTGGGGAGTTAGCAGGAATGCATTCCTCAAGGAGCTGGCAGAAATCAGAGGTAACCACAAGGTGGACAGCGATGATCCGGAGAGCTCATATGAGGCTATGGAGAAGTTCGGATATGATCTGGTCGAGAGGGCAAGACAGCAGAAACTTGACCCGGTAATAGGACGTGACGCTGAGATACGAAATGTGATCAGGATCCTGTCAAGGAAGACAAAGAACAATCCGGTGCTTATCGGTGAGCCTGGTGTAGGTAAGACTGCGGTTGTAGAGGGACTTGCACAGAGGATACTCAGAGGTGATGTACCAGAGGGACTTAAGAACAAGAAGATATTTGCACTTGATATGGGAGCTCTTGTGGCCGGTGCCAAGTACAGAGGTGAATTTGAAGAGAGACTTAAGAATGTCCTTGATGAGGTTAAGAAGTCTGAGGGTGAAGTGATCATGTTCATCGATGAGCTTCACACTATCGTCGGAGCAGGCAAGACTGATGGTGCAATGGATGCGGGAAACATGCTTAAGCCTATGCTCGCCAGAGGTGAGCTGCACTGTATAGGTGCCACAACACTGAACGAGTACAGACAGTATATAGAGAAGGATGCGGCTCTTGAGAGACGTTTCCAACCAGTTATGGTGGATGAGCCAACCGTTGAAGATACAATATCTATCCTTCGAGGAATCAAGGAGAGGTACGAGGTGTTCCATGGAGTTAAGATATCAGATGGTGCCCTTGTAAGCGCAGCGGTTCTTTCCAACAGATATATAACAGACAGATTCCTGCCGGATAAGGCAATAGATCTTGTTGACGAGGCGTGTGCCATGATCAAGACAGAGCTTGATTCAATGCCTGTTGAAGTGGATGAGATCACACGTAAGATAATGCAGCTGGAGATTGAGGAGACAGCCCTTAAGAAGGAGGAGGATAATCTGTCAAAGCAGAGACTGGCAGACCTTCAGGCTGAACTGGCAGAACTCAAGGATCAGGCAAATTCCCTGAAAGCAAAGTGGGAGAATGAAAAGGCTGCAGTTGAGAAGATAAGAACCCTCAAGGAAGAGATGGAGCAGGTCAAGGCTGATATTCAGGCTGCACAGAGAAATTATGATCTGAACAAGGCAGCAGAGCTTCAGTATGGTAAGCTTCCAGCGATCCAGAAAGAGCTTGCAGAGGCTGAGTCCACAGCTTCAGATAAGGAGAGGGAGCTTGTTCATGAGGTGGTTTCAGAAGATGAGATATCGAAGATCGTATCCAAGTGGACAGGAATTCCTGTTGCAAAGCTTACTGAGAGCGAGAAGAGCAAGACCCTCAATCTTGCCAGCGAACTTAAGAAGAGAGTTGTAGGGCAGGATGAAGCCGTTGACTATGTCAGCGATGCGATCATCAGATCAAAGGCGGGAATAAAGGATCCTAGCAAACCGATAGGTTCATTTATCTTCCTTGGACCAACCGGTGTTGGTAAGACAGAGCTTGCAAAAAGTCTTGCAGCGGCATTGTTTGACAATGAGCAGAACATGGTTCGTATTGATATGAGTGAATACATGGAAAAGCACAGTGTGTCAAGACTTATAGGAGCGCCTCCGGGATATGTAGGTTATGATGAAGGCGGTCAGCTGACAGAGGCTGTTCGTAGAAAGCCATATTCGGTTGTCCTCTTTGATGAGATAGAGAAGGCACATCCGGATGTGTTCAATGTGCTCCTTCAGGTACTTGATGACGGACGTATCACGGATTCTCAGGGCAGAACGGTGGACTTCAAGAATACGATCATCATCATGACATCCAATATCGGCGGTGCAGATATTGCAGCTGCCGGCGGAGAGATCACAGATGAACTGAAGAATGACGTAATGGCTCAGCTTAAGAGCAGATTCAGACCTGAGTTCCTGAACCGTATCGATGAGATCATTACATTCAGGGCACTGTCCAAGGACAACATCAGTGGTATAGTTGATCTTCTCATGGCAGATCTCAACAGCAGACTGGCAGACAGAGAGATCACTATCAAACTTACGGAGAGTGCAAAGCAGCACATCATCGATCAGGGATATGATCAGGTGTATGGTGCAAGACCGCTCAAGAGATATCTGCAGAAGAATGTGGAGACTCTTGTTGCCAGGATGATACTTGCGGGCAGCGTGAGCACACAGTCAGCCATAGTCATCGATTATGATGGAACGGCTCTTGTGGCAGGAAATGAGAGATAAAATAATACATGTCATACAGAGAAGGGCACAGGGGTAATACTCCTGTGCCCTTCTCTGTATTCACAAAAAATGAAATTAATGGTATAATTGGCGCTGGTGAAAAATGTTCGGTATATTATTTGAAATTTACATGAGGAGGGCAGGGAGTGAGTACAGAGAATGTCAGCTTAAAAAAGATAGATCTTGGCGATTATGTTTTTCTGGCGAGACCATGCGTGGCTGTTTCGGAGGAGGCTGTGAAGCATTTGGCAGAAAGGGCCGTGCAGGGAAAACTGGAATTTATCGGAGTGTTTGATGACAGAATGGATGACAGTATCCAGCGAGAAGTGGTTATGAGCCTGGCATCGTCTCCTGAGATATCGATAGCGATACGGCATGTGTGCGCGGGGCTTTACAGCAGAAGCTTTCTGGACACATACTGCGACGGAGTGGAGACACATCAGCAGGGGCTGTTTCCTGATCTGTATATATTGTGGATGGCATTTGTACATGCTGATAGGGCGATGTTTGCAGCCTGTGACATGTGTGACAGAGTTGAGATAGACACAGTGTGGATAGACGATGTGGGTGCGGCGTACACGGTCAATATAACCTACGACCGCATAAAGGATCATCTCATGCAGGACTGGTCTGTGTGGGAGAAGTGGAAGGGATATTACACTCTTCAGAGATGGAGATGTTACTACGAGATGCTTCACTGGATGACAGAGGATGCGGGCTGGCAGTTTGCTGAGCGTATGGCTGTTGATTTCCACAGGAGCATGGAACTTGATGAGCTTGACCAGGAGCTGTTCAGCCAGGAGGAGAAGACAGGGCGTTATGTTCTTGCTAAGGATCCGGGATTTCTCAAGAGATATTATCTCGGCAAGGTAGTCTACAGCAAAAAGATATTTGACCTTAACAATGAACTGGGGCGACGCGCTGAAGAGCTGGATGCGAGTCACAGAGAAAATGATGAACTCAGAAGAGAGATGGAAGCTCAGCGGATCAACTATGAGACATCAACCACTTTCCGTGTGGGCAAGGCTGTGATGTTTGTTCCGGTGACACTGAAGAAGGCTGTAAAGAAGCTTTTGCATAGAAACTAACAGATGAGATGGAGGGGGTGTATCAGTGATTGATGTATCGATTGTGTTGACAGTATACAATGCGGAGAGTTACATAGAGGGATGTCTGGACATGATAACCGGACAGACCCTTAGAAATATACAGATAATATGCGTTGACGATGGATCCACTGATAATTCGTCGCAGATCATAGAACAGTATGCGCAGAAGGATGACAGGATCGTACTTATAAGAGAGAAGAATGCCGGAGCGGGTGCGGCAAGAAACCGCGGAATGCAGGAGGCAACAGGAAAATATATACTGTTTCTCGACTGCGACGATTTATACGAGCCTGAGATGGTAGAGAAGGCTTTCCGCAGAGCCGAGGAGGAGCAGGCGGAGATAGTCATCTACAAATCAGACCAGTACAACATGGATACTGAGGAGTATGTATATGAGAAGTGGGCCATGATAGAGTGGGCACTTCCACCGTATGAGCCGTTTAACCGCAGACAGATATCCACAAATATATTCAGAGCATTTGTGGGATGGGCGTGGGATAAGCTGTATCTCAGGAAATTTGTGATGAAGAATGATCTGAAATTCCAGGAGCAGAGAACCACAAATGATGCGCTGTTCGTGTTCAGCGCGCTGGTGCTGGCGGAGCGAATATGTACAGTAAGTGAGATACTCATCCACAGAAGAGTGGATACCCGGGATTCGCTGTCCAAGACCAGAGAGAAGTCGTGGGATAACTTCTATCACATGCTGCTGGCACTCAGACAGATGCTGAAGGATCACGGTCTGTACACAGAGATAGAGAAGGACTATATAAATTACGCTCTTCACTTCAGCCTGTGGAACTACAACACGCTGGCGGAGCCGACAAAGACAAAGCTCAGAGAGAAGCTTCTCGGCGAATGGTATGACGAGCTTGGAATATCCGCAAGACCTGAGGAATATTTTTATGATGAGTACGAGTATGGCCAGTACAAGGACATGTTAAATTTTACTGTTGAAAAACAGTGATATATATGAGTATAATAGGAACAAATTTTTGATGGAGGTAAATTCGATGTTCAGTTTTGACGAGATAACAAAGGTAGATCCAGAAGTAGCGGCAGCAATGACAGACGAGTTCAACAGACAGAATAACAATCTGGAGCTCATAGCTTCCGAGAATATCGTATCAAAGGCGGTTATGGCAGCCATGGGCAGCCATCTCACCAACAAGTATGCAGAGGGATATCCTGGTAAGAGATATTACGGTGGATGTCAGTATGTGGATGTTGTTGAGGACCTTGCGAGAGAGAGAGCCAAGGAGCTGTTTGGCTGTGAGTATGTGAATGTACAGCCACACTCAGGAGCACAGGCAAACATGGCAGTATTCTTCGCAATACTTAATCCTGGCGATACATTTATGGGAATGAATCTTGATCACGGCGGACATCTCACCCACGGTTCACCGGTCAACATGTCTGGAAAGTATTTCCACTGCGTGCCATACGGTGTAAACGATGACGGATTTATAGATTATGACAGAGTTCTCGAGATCGCAAAGGAGTGCAAGCCAAAGCTTATCGTAGCAGGAGCTTCAGCATATGCCAGAGCTATTGATTTCAAGAGATTCAGAGAGATCGCTGATGAGGTTGGAGCATATCTCATGGTAGATATGGCACACATCGCCGGACTTGTGGCAGCAGGACTTCACATGAGCCCAATCCCATATGCCCATGTGACAACAACCACAACGCACAAGACTCTCCGCGGACCTCGTGGTGGTATGATCATGTGCAGCAACGAGATAAATGAGAAGTTTAATTTCAACAAGGCCGTATTCCCTGGAATCCAGGGCGGTCCTCTCATGCATGTGATAGCCGGTAAGGCAGTATGCTTCAAGGAGGCTCTTACACCTGAGTTCAAGGCATATCAGGAGCAGGTTGTCAAGAATGCGGCAGCACTTGCAAAGGCACTCATGGCAAGAGGCTTTGATATTGTATCAGGCGGAACAGACAATCATCTGATGCTCATGGATCTCAAAAGACTTGGACTTACAGGTAAGGAAGTTGAGAAGCTTCTTGACGAGGTTCATATCACAGCAAACAAGAACACTGTTCCAAACGACCCTAAGTCACCATTTGTAACAAGTGGAATAAGACTTGGTACACCAGCCGTTACCACAAGAGGTGCAAATGAGGCTGACATGGAGATCATAGCAGACGCCATAAAGGCAGCAGTACTTGACAATGATAAGGCAAAGGCTGAGCAGCTTGTAAAGAGTATTGTAGAGAAGTATCCACTGTATGCATAATCGATAAGAAATATTGATGCATTGCAGTACGTCAGGCATATAAGATAAGAACAAGAGCGGCACGGAAGTTTCCGTGCCGCTTTTTGAGAACATGAACATGAAAAGTAACAGTAAAGTTAAGAAAAAATTACTCATAGCAGCCGTGGCTGTTCTGGCTATAGTTGTGGCGGTGATCCTGGTATGTGCGGCATATCTTCATGCGGGCAGAAGCTCCCTCAGAGGACAAAGATCCAGGGATGCTGAAATGCTGTATGAAGGTCACAGCTACATGTATGATGAAGACAACATTAATATACTGTGTATCGGTGTGGATGCCAGAGGAGAGGCTGACACCGTGGGACAGGGGGATGCCCTGATACTTGTCACACTCAATGTCAGGGACAAGACGATAAGATGCCTGAATATCAACAGGGATACTCTGGCACCTGTCAAGGTATTTGGTGTTGCGGGCAAATATATCACGACCCAGAATCTTCAGGCAGCACTGGCATTTTCATATGGCAGTGATGTGGCTGACGGTGCGGAACTCACGGAATATACGGTATCAGAACTGCTTGACGGACTTCCGATACATGCATATGTGACGCTTGACTTTGATGGGATCAGCAAGATGAACGAGCTTGTCGGCGGAGTGACGGTGAAAGCCATGGAGGATCTGGACAGAGCAGATATACGCCAGGGCGAGACAGTGACACTGTCAGGGGAGCAGGCGGTATATTATGTGACGGAGCGCAACAGTGCCTCGGAGGATATAGGAACAAATGCCGCCCGTATGGACAGGCAGAAGCAGTACATGTGTGCATGGTGCGGCCTGCTAAAGGAAAAGCTTAAGAGAAATCCCCTGAAGATATGGGATATGTATGAACAGATGTCGGGATATATATCAACAGACATATCCAGAACCGGGATGCTGTATCTGGCGTGGAAATTTGCCGGGGCGGAGTTTACTGATGACGGAATGTATGAGTTCCCGGGTTCATATGAGAGAGAAAATTATTATGATGAATATATTGTTGACGATGCGGCGTTAAAGGAGCAGCTTGTCGAAATGTTCTACAGAGAAGTGGAGTAATGCCTGTATGCAGAACGGTGATAGACAGGAAGAATTAGAAAGAAAAATTGCAGAGGCGGTGGCGCTCGCGCAATCCGTTGTCGAGGACAATGAGCGGGAAAGTCACGCAGAAAATGGAAATACCGACAGCCCTGAGATAGAGGCAGTGATGACCGAACCGGGAGGAGAGCGTAAGAAGCTCTTATGGAAGGTGGTCTTGGGGGTATCATCGGTGGTTTTGCTGGTGTGCATCTGCCTGATCGTGAGATATGCGTTTGCACATAACCGGAGCAACCGTGCAAACCGGGCACTCAGGGAGTATGTGGATTATGGAACAGATGGAGCTACGGAGAGCGATGCCTCGTCCAAGCAGGATGCAGGAATTGATGATGTGATATTCCCGCATGTGAAGGTGGACTTTGATGAACTTCAGAAAAAGAATCAGGATATATGTGCGTGGATATACATACCTGGAACAGATGTCGATTATGCGGTACTGCAGGGCAGTGACAACAGCTATTATCTGAGCCATGATGCATATGGGGAGTACAGCCCTGATGGAGCAATCTTCATAGACTCTGCAAATTCCAGAGGATTTTCGGATTTTGATACGGTCATGTATGGACACAACATGTCCAGTGGAACTATGTTCAAGACTCTGCACAATTATGAGGATGAGGAATTCCTCAGAAACAACAGGAATGTGTATGTATACACACCGAACAGTACGCTGTGTTATACGGTGTTTGCTGCATACAGGACAAATGACAGACATATATTCACATACAATGATTTCTCTGACAAAAAAGGCAGACGGTCGTACATAGATGGAATATTTGACGAGAATTTTGATACTGGGGTTGTGCAAAATGACCAAAAAATAGATGTTGACAGCAGACTGCTGACTCTTTCTACATGTTGTGGAATGGATGGAAAAAGATGGATCGTGCAGTCGGTACTCACAGGGGAAATAGAAGCGGATGCCAGATAAAAAAGGGAGTTTTGCACAATTGACGCTCTCTTTTTATGATGGTATACTTTGGAACAAAGTATGATGTCAGGAGAAGGACATCAGGGAGACAAGGAGTGAAGGTTATGACAACAAGATTGGGGAAGGCAGCTTCATTTAAGAGAAAAGCGGCAGCCTGGCTTGCAGCGGTGGCGATAACATTAGGCTGCGGAACAACAGCATTTGCGAATAACAGCCCGGAGAATGATTATGAGACAGATTCGACACACATTCTCATATCCGAGGCGGATACAACTATAGCGGATATTGACAATCTCATGCTTGGAGATGCACCATCGGAGGTGCTTGGAGATAAATCATTGGATGGATATTCAACTCTTGCAGTGTTCTCAGTTACAGCGGTGAATGATTATGATTATTCTGAGATAGAGACGACAAAGATCAGAGGAGCGGCCATCACCAGTGATATGACAGTTCAGGTGAGATTTCTTCCGGATGACGGAGACTGGACCAAGATCCCATTCAGCGTAGAGAGCGGAGTTCTTCTGGCAGAATTCCCATCGGATGGACAGCTTGCAGTGTTTGTCAAGGATGACATAGATATACCGGATGATGATGATCCTCAGACTGCGGGTGTATCACAGGCAGGAAAGGCACCACAGACAGGAGACAGACTTCCAATATACATATTTACCGGAATCGTAGCGGCGGCACTTGTGGTTGTATCAGTGAGAAAGATAAGAAAATAATATATAGTGTATATAAAAAAAAGAACTTTTGCATATATATGTGCAAAAGTTCTTTTTTATGTTTAGAAAGTCAAGTGATTATTTCATAAAGCACATTGAATAACATATTGATTTTTGGTAAAATTGTATATAAATGGGGTTTCCAGACACTTATACTGGTTATTCCGCAAATGTACATATCAAGAAAGGCAGGGAGTAATTTATGAGAAGAAGTTATGGCAGACGAATGATCGCATTTCTCATGGCATTCATTATGGCATTGTCCGTATTGTTCCAGAGTGATATTGCGATCGGAGGGATTGCGCAGGTGCTGGCGGCACAGTCACAGAATGTGGCGACGGCCAGTGATGCGGAGAAGCAGAGTGATGTGGGGGATTCTGTTGCCACGCTGGCGGCGGATGATGCCATAGATCTGAATGCGGACGGATATTATTGTTATACAACGGTGACATCCGGTAAGACGTATTCGGGAAAACCATGGACGCTCACTTCGTCAGAGCTGGTGGTAAAGAAGATTGGAGATACGACCAACGACACGAAGCTGTCGTCAGATTATTATACTGTAGAATACAGTAACAATGTTAATGTTGGTACGGCAACAGTTACAGTCAGAGGTAATGCAGACATGAACTGCAGCGGTACTCTTACATGTACCTTTACTATAAAGGCAAAGAGTATAACTTCGACTGCACTTTTCTATATAGATGGAAAAGAGAAAGCGAACCAGCATAAAAATTGCAAAAATAAAATTTACACATATCAGGCTGGTGGTGTATGGCCGCAGATATATGTAAAGACAGCGAATACATCATCAGGATATTTCCTTACAGAAGGAACTGACTATGTTGTCGATTATTATAACAACGACGAGGAGTCAGAGGTAGTGGAGGATCCTCTTGGGGACGGCCCTAGAGTTGTAGTGTCCGCTGCAAAGAACAGCAATTATAAGATCGGTAGCGACGGAGAGTATTACATATACTACGGAATCAGCGCTGCAAACCTCAGTGATCAGGAGATATCACTGGAGGGTGATACATTTGTATATACAGGAAAACCTATAAAGCCGGCTGTTAAGATACTGGACAAGACCAACAACAAGTATCTGCACAGCATAGACGAGTGGGGTACAAATGACTATGAGTACAAGGTTGAGTATACCAACAATACAGATGTTGGAACGGCGACTGTCACAATAACAGGAGCACCTACCAGATTCAAGGGAACTGTAACCAAGACTTTCCAGATCGTGGATCAGGGAACTGAGGTATACAGCATAGCAGACGCTGACGTTACGGTGGATGACGACCTTGTATATGACGGAACTGCCAAGACTCCAAGTCCGGTGGTTAAGTATAAGGGCACGACACTTGTCGAGGGCAAGGATTATAAGGTGTCATACTACACCAACAATACAAATGCATCCACATCCACATCTAAGCCATCACTGACTATATCAGGACTTGGTTCATATGTGGGTTCAAAGACGGTGAACTTCACCATCAAGCCTAGGAGCACGGAAAATCTCTCCGTAACATTTGATGATGCAGTGTTCAACACCGCAAACAACATAACGATACAGGTTTCTCCACAGAATATTTCTGTCAAGGATAAGGAACTTGGAACTACACTTAAGTTATCCCAGGATTTCTCATATGACTTCAGTGAGTATTGGAATGCCAAGGATTACAATGTAGGAACACATAAGTTTAATATAGTAGGTATTGGAAATTACACTGGAACTGTTCCATGTGAGTTCCAGATTGTTGCAGCGGATATATCCAAAGCTGTAATAACTGCCGATGACGCCGAGTACACAGGTTCTGAGGTGACCACAACCCTGTCAAAGGTCACATTCAGCAATACGGATCTTGTGGAGGGCGTTGACTACGAGATATCAGGTTATGAGAACAACGTGGAGATCGGAAATTCAGCCAGAGTCATGATCAAGGGTCTCGGCAATTTCCAGGGAACATGTGTAGGTACATTTGCGATAAAGACATCTAAGATCAGCATGAATGATGTGGAATTTTCTACGATATCATCGATGAAATATACCGGAGCACAGTTGAAGCCGGATGTGACATTGACATACGACGGCAAGACACTTGTGGAGGGAACCGATTACTCTGTTGCTTACGGCGAGAATATCGTGCCGGGAACCAACAATGGTAAGGTTACATTTACAGGTATGGGAGACTATGCGGGTACTGTGTACAAATCATTTAACATACTTGCAAAGTCATTCTCAGATGCCGATGTAAAGCTGACTGTGAATAAGTCCAGTTATGAATATACCGGAGAGAACATAAAGCCGGATATAACAATTACATACAACGGAATGACATTGGTTGAGGGAGTTAACTACACCTTCCCGTTCAGCTACAAGGAGACCGGAACATGGACAGTCATTGCCATGTCAGCATCGGTATATTATTCCGGTTCAAAGTCATTCCAGATCACTATAGTTGCTCCGTCAGGTGATATGGGCAAACTCACATATGAGGATATACCTGACCAGTATTATAACGGCGGCGAGGTGAAGCCGGAGCTTACCATTAAGAATGGCAGTTATGTTCTGAAGGAGGGAACAGACTTCACAGTCACCGACAGAAAGAACAATGACAAGGTAGGAACTTCTACTATTACTATAGAAGGAATGGGCTCATACAGCGGAACTAAGGTTCTTGAGTTCAACATTTTACCTAAGCCTCTTGAGGACTGCGATGTCAAAGATATATCCGACAGCCAGTACACAGGAGAGGCATTAGAGCCGGCAGTCACCATCAAGAATGGCAGTGTTGAGCTGGAGCAGGATGTAGACTATACGGTAGAGTACAGCAATAACACGGATGTGACAGATGAGGCCAAGGTCGTAATAAAGGCTGCAAATGATAATTATACAGGCGAGATCGTCAAGTATTTCAAGATAACACCTGTTTCAATCATTTCATCTTCAAGCGGAATGGGAATAACCCAGGCCGACCAGTCACAGATGTACACAGGTATGGCCATCGAACCGGTGATAAATGTAACCAGATACGTTAATGGTGAAATTATCAAGCTGGAGAGAGACAAGGACTATACTGTTGAGTATGCGAATAATATAGAGGTAACAGGTTCAGGAGAGAAGGCTTCGATCACTGTAACCGGTATAGGAAATTACACAGGACAGAAGGTTATACGTTTCGAGATAGAGAAGAGAGCTGTGTATAACTGTCAGATGGATGCTATAGCGGATCAGTTGTGGACAGGCTCAGCTATAACACCTGAGATCAATATATACAACGGTGAGATCAAGCTTGTTGAGAATGAGGATTACACAGTAGAGTATGCAGACAACACGGATGCCGGAAAAGCGTCAGTGACCATAACAGGCTGTGGTGATCATTACACAGGTCAGATCATCAAATACTTCAATATTACTAAGGAATTTATAGACATAAGCACAAGTGACAAGATCACTTTGACGGGACTTGAGGATCAGTCATACAACTTTGGCATGGCGGTCAGACCAAGCTTTACTCTGAGCTATGACGGCGAGGAGATGACAGCCGGATCAAACGGTGATTATACATATACCTTCAAGGACAACTATGAGGTCGGTACCGCAACACTTGTCATAACAGGTGTGGGCAAGTACAAGGGAACAAAGGAATACACGTTCAAGATCGCCAAGTATGACATATCAGGTGATACACTGATCATATCAGGCGACACATTTGAATATAGCGGTACTGCTATCAAGCCATCACTTGTGGCTGTGAAGGTTGGAACCGTCAACAGAATAACATCATTTGATGATTTCAATGTCACATACGGTGAGAATACAAATGTTGGAAATGGAAGTGTGACCATCACTCCAAAGGCGGACAGCAGCTATACAGGAGAGCTCACACAGAAATTTGTAATATACAAGAAGAGTATTACAGGTGCAACAGTTTCAGCTTCAAGTGTGACATACACAGGTAAGGCACAGACTCCTGCGGTGACAGTTACATGCAAGGACGGAATGGCAGTGCCTTCAGGAAGTTATAGCGTTGAGTATGCCAACAATATCAATGTTGGTACAGCTAAGATCACGGTAACAGCTCTGGAGGATGGCAATTTCGATGGAACCGCTACAGGAAGCTTCGAGATAAAGGCTATAGATATTGCCGGAGCCGATGTGGCTGATATAGCTGACCAGACATACACAGGCTCAGCGATAACACCGGATATAACAGTCAGCTACGATGGCACCGAGCTTGTTGAGGGTGAGGACTATGTTGTATCTTCATATGATAATAATGAGAATGTCAGCACGGCTTCAGCTAAGGCGTCGATAACCATAACTGGTAAGGGCGTATACAGCGGAACAAAGAAGATCGAGTTCAATATTGTTCCTGCATCAGTCAGCAAGGCAGTTGTAACAGGCGTTGAGGACAGTGTGGTATACACTGGCGCAGATATAACATTTGCAGGACTGGCAGTTACAGTGTCGGGCAGAAAGCTCACTGCTGCTGACTACACAGTGAAATATACAAATAACAGAAATGCTTCCACAACTGACAGCAAGGCAGAGATACTTATCACAGGTAAGGGCAATTACACCGGTGAGAAGATAGTTCAGTTCGTGATCGAGCAGAAGGATATAGCAGATTGCACAGTTCAGCCGATCAGCGCACAGATCTATACAGGAAAGGCTGTTGAGCCTGAAGTGACTGTCACTGACGGTGCAAACACTCTTGTAAAGGGAACGGATTATACCGTTGCATACAGCAACAATATCAATGTCACAACAACCGAGTCAAAGGCTGTTGCTGATATAAGTGGAACAGGCAACTATAAGGGATCTGTGAAGGCAACATTTGATATTGCCAAGAAGATCGTCAAGATAACAGATGCGGATGTTGCTGATATAGCAGATCAGACATACCACATGGGAGATAAGATAGAGCCGGCTGCAACAGTCACAGTGGATGGCGTGAAGCTTGACGCTGACTGCTATACGGTAACTTATACAAACAATGTGAATGTCGGAACTGCGACAATGACAGTTACAGGTATCACTGTACAGGGATATTCAGGAACTGTCGAGAAGACATTCAAGATACTTCCATTGTCTATTGCAAAGGCAGTGGCATCTAAGACTTATTCAGCGGTGTACACACCGGCTGGAACGACATTTACAGTGGAGAGCTTTGACATCACAGTTGATGGCAAGAAGTACACTGTGACGGACATGTCAGATTTCACTGTAACACAGAAGAACCTGATAAATGTTGGAACAGGAACAATAACAGTTACTGCAAAGGCTGACTGTAACTTTACAGGAAGCTTTGATATCGCAGCGACAATAACTGCAGCGAAGATAGAGGAGAGCTGGGCAAGCCTTGAGCAGACAGAGTTCAGCTATACCGGATCTGAGATAACTCCTGAGCCGGTTGTCAGAAGTGGAAATGTCATTCTCAAGAAGGATGTCGACTATACACTCAGCTACGACAGCAATGTGGAGTGTTCCGATAAGGCAAGCGTGATGGTGACAGGTACAGGTAACTATACAGGAGAGGTAAAGCTTCTCTTTACTATCGGTGCGAAGTCGCTCACGGGAGCAAAGGTAAGTGCTCAGGCACAGAGCTATACAGGTAAGCCGCTCACCACGAAGATCTCAGTCGTACTTGGAGACGAGAAACTTGTGGAGGGCCAGGATTATACAGTAGAGTATGTAGAAGGCGAAGTTACAAATGCAGGAACCGGTAAATTCAAGATCAAAGGTAAGGACAACTATACCGGAGAGCTTGACGGCACATTTGTCATAAATGCGAGAAGTATAAATGCTGAGGGCATTACGGTTGCAGGTGTGGCAGATAAGACATACACTGGATTTGAGATAACACAGGATATAACAGTTAAGGATGGAGATGCGGTTCTCACAGAGGGAACAGATTACACTGTCGACTATGAGAATAACGTCAATGCATCGACCACAGATTCAAAGGCTGCAGTTATAATCAGAGGTAAGGGTAACTATGACAGCAGTACAACAAGACGTGTAGAATTTACAATTGGACAGAAGGATATAACAGATGCAGAGATAGACGGCGTGGAGAGTTCAGTCGTATACACAGGAAAGGCTATTACATTTGATCAGGCTGTGCTCACTGTGGACGGTGTTAAGCTTGTAAATGGTGTGGACTACGAGACTGAATATGTCAACAATCTGAATGTATCTACTGCCAGCAGCAAGGCGAATATCATCTTCAGTGCAAAGGGTAATTATACAGGAAAAGCAAGCTGGACATTCACTATCACAGCAAAGAGCATAGAGGATTGTACAGTCAGCGATATTCCGGGACAGACCCACACAGGAAAGGCACTTACACCAGACATAACAGTCAAGGATGGCAGCAGAACTCTTGTGAAGGGCACGGATTATGATGTCGTATACAGCGACAATATTGAGGTGTCAACAGCAGACAAGCCGGCAAAGGCGGTTGTCACAGGAAAGGGCAACTACACCGGATCTGTACAGAAGACATTTATGATAGCAGAGAGAGTTATAGATATAACACCTGCGGTCATCTCTATAACAGACAAGGGACCATTTGTATATAACTATGGCAAGCAGATCACACCGGCTATATCAGTTACACTGGATGGAGAGGTGCTTCCAGAGGATGCGTATACAGTAAGCTATCAGAGCAATGTGAATGCCGGAAAGGCATACATAATCGTGACAGGAGCCGGAGAGTATCATGGAGTCATAGATACATCATTTACTATCGAACAGCTCGATGTGACAGGAGGAGTCCTTGAGCTTGAGAAGGATGCTTACGGATATACCGGAAGCGAGATCAAGCCTGTAGTGACAGGAATCACTCTGGCTGGCGGCAGCATAGAGCCTGGCACAGATTTTGACGTGACATACAGCAACAATATAAATGTAGGCAGTGGAGAGATAGCTCTCACAGCCAGAAGCAGTTCAAACTATAAGGGAACAGTTACAGGCAAGTTTGCGATCACTGCGGCAGACATCACAGATGCCCAGCTCACGGTTGCCGATCAGACATACACAGGTGCTGCACTCAAGCCGGCAGTGACAGTATATCTGGGACAGACAAAGCTTATAGAGGGAACAGATTACACAGTGGGATATGCTGACAATACCGATGCCGGAACAGCAACGGTTACTGTAAAGGGTATGGGCAACTATGCCGGAACAGTTAAGACGACCTTCAAGATCGCAGCAAGATCCATAAGTGCAGCAAAGATAACTGTTGCAGATCAGGTGTATACTGGAGCTCCGCTTACACCGGAGATAACAGTTACATTAGGTGGAAAGCAGATCGCAGACACCGAGTATGATGTTGACTATAGTGGAAATACCGATAAGGGTACAGCCACAGTGACGATAACAGGTAAGCACAATTACACAGGAACAGCATCAGAGACATTCACCATATCCGCAATGGATATAAGCAAGTGCGTGGTCTCACCTATAGCGTCTGTTGTATACGACGGAACAGCCCACAGTCCAAAGGTTACAGTCAAGAACGGAGAGATAGTTCTGACAGAGGGCAGTGATTATGACGTCACATACAGCGACAATGTAAGTGTTACAACAGACTCAAGAAAGGCAAAGGCAACTATCACAGGCCGTGGAAATTACACAGGTCAGTGTGTGGCTGAGTTTGAGATAACAAAGGCAGACTTTGCAGATGCAGTCATAACAGGAATACCTGAGAGTGTAGAGTATACCGGTGAGAGCATAGTCCTCACAGGATATGAGCTCACACTTGGAGATACAAAACTTGTAGAGAATCAGGATTACGTTGTTGAGTACACTGATAATAAGGAGATCGGAACAGCGACTGTCAGATTCATCGGAGCAGGCAATTACAGCGGTGAGAAGACTGCAGCCTTCAAGATAACAAAGGCAGATATAGCAAACTGCGAAATCAGCCCGATCCAGGGACAGACATGGACAGGTAAGGCCATAGAGCCGGTGCTCACCATAAAGAATGGCAGCGTCACCCTGAAGGCCGGAACAGACTATGAAGTTACATACAGCAACAATATAGACGAGACGGATGAGGCGAAGGCAGAGATCACCGGTATTGGCAACTATACAGGAACTGCTGTAGTCTACTTCTCGATAACAAGAAGCGTTGTGGATATAAACGGCGCTACAGTGTCGGCTATACCGGCGCAGACATATGCATTTGGCAAGGCTGTAACTCCTTCAGTCACTGTTATGTATAACGGAATTACACTGAAAGAGAATACAGATTACACCTTAACATATGAGAACAATATAAATGCTGGAACAGCATATGTGATCATAACCGGAACAAAGTATTACTCCAAGACAAAGAGAGTAAGCTTCGCCATCAACCCTGCGGACATATCAGCAGGCCGTGTGGTTATAGATCAGGAAAGCTTTGTGTACACAGGAAAGAGCCAGAAGCCTGAGGTTACAGGCATAGAGTTTGGAGATGTGATGATAACTGATATGGACAGCTTTGACATAAGCTTTGGCAGCAATGTCAATGTAGGAACAGCGTCCATCAGCGTATCAGCAAAGAGCAACACCAACTACAAGGGCAGCGTGACAGGTGAGTTTGCCATAACAGAGGCAGATCTGTCAGGCGCAGCAGTTGAGGTAGACGATGTGGTATATCAGGGAACACCTCTTACCCCGGCTGTCAGGGTAACACTTGGTACAGTGGTTCTGACAGAGGGCAGGGATTACACTCTGAGCTACAGCAGTAACACAAACGTAGGCAAGGGTACTGTAAAGATTACAGGAAGTGGCAATTATAAGGGAACCGTCAGTGCAGAGTTTGCTATAACAGAGAGAACGATCACTGATGCCGATGTGGAAGTCGCAGATCAGATCTACACAGGTAAGGAGCTCACTCCTGATGTGGAAGTAACACTTGGAGACAAGCTTCTGACAAATGGTGTGGATTACACAGTTACCTATGAGAAGAATGTCAATGTCGGCACGGCAAACGTTATAGTAAAGGGAACCGGCAATTATAAAGACACTATCACAAAGACCTTTAGAATAGCTGCAGCAGACATTTCAAGTGCAGTTGCGTATAAGATCAGTGATCAGACATATACCGGAAGTCCTATCACCCCGGCAGTGACAGTAAGCATGGCTGATGGAACAACACTGAAAGCCGGTGTTGACTATGAGGCTGAATACACAGGAAACACAGATGTTACGACAAAGGATGCACCTGCACAGGTGGTTATCACAGGAAAGGGCAACTATGTAGGAACCCTCAGAACAACATTTGCGATAGTACCTAAGTCACTTACAGGAGTCGCCATCAGCGGATACAGTGAGTCTGTGGCTTACACAGGTGCTGATGTGACATTTGCAGATATTATAGTTGCCGATGGAAGCGAGATCCTCACAGAGGGAATTGATTACAGGATCACATACACAGGCAACAAGGCAGTCACAACAGAGGATGGTACATACTTTACAGTAACAGGTACAGGCAATTACACCGGAAGCAAGGATGTACACTTTGTGATTACGGCAAAGGATCTCAGGGAATGTGATGTCGAGGAGATTGAAAGCCAGATATACACAGGAAAGGCCATAGAGCCGGAAGTAACGATAAGAAATGGTAATGTTCTTCTTGTGAGCAACGTTGACTATGATGTCACATATGAGTCGAATATAAATGAGACTACAGAGACAACAAAGGCTAAGGCTATAATCACAGGAAAGGGCAACTACACAGGAAAGCTCACAGTTTACTTTGACATCACGGCAAAGACTCTTACAGCAGCCGATGTTGACAGCATTGATGCTCAGGAATACACCGGCGAGGCGATAGAGCCAGTGGTGGTCGTAAGAAACGGAGACACAGTTCTTGTTGCGGGAAGAGATTACGATGTAACATACAGCAACAATACAGACAAGACTACAGAGGCGAGAGCAGTAGTCAAAGGTAAGGGTAACTATCAGGGAACCGTTACAAAACTGTTTGAGATATGCGGAGCAAGCATAGCACCGGCGGTTGTGACAGGAATACCTGAGAGCGCAGAATATACAGGTGACAGCATAACCTTTAAGGACATAACAGTTGTGATGAATGGAAAGACACTTGTATATGGAACAGATTACACAGTAAGTTATGAGAACAATGTCAATGCAACCACTGAGGACAGCATGGCATACGTTATCATAAAGGGTAACGACAACTACGGTGGACAGATAAGAACAGCCTTCAGCATAACCCCAAGAAGTCTTGAGAAGTGCAAGGTCGATGCCATCGGAGGACAGACATATACAGGCAGGGAGATCACCCCTGAGGTTACAGTAAGAGATGGATCAAAGGTACTCGAAAATGGAAGAGACTACACGGTATCTTACAGTGATAATATCGAGGTGGGCAAGAATGCCAAGGCAGTTATAGAAGGTAAGGGCAACTACACCGGACAGCTTACAGCAGAGTTCACCATCGCAAAGGAAGTGCTCGACATTTCAAATGCGGTGATAAGTGATATCGCAGATCAGTATTACAACTTCGGTGAGGAGCTCACACCTGCACTCAGTGTAAATCTTGGAGGAAGAAAGCTTACAGAGAATGTTGATTACAGCGTAACCTACACTGATAACATTGAGGCCGGTACGGCTACAGCTACAGTGAAGGGAATCGACCAGAATAAGGGCGAGGTAAGTAAGACATTCAAGATCCTTCCTATAGATATAACAACTGCAGAGATCGCACTTGTGAAGGATTCATATGGTTTCACAGGAGATGCGGTAACAGCAGATGTAGAATCGATAACAGTCACAAGAAATGGAGTTAAGAAGGTACTCACAGATCTCGCAGGATTTGAGATCACATGTACAGACAATGTAAATGTCGGTACGGCTACAGTTAAGATCGCCGCAGGCGAAGGCCAGAGCTATACAGGAAGCACAAGCACATCCTTCAGGATCGTTGCAGCTTCAATAGAGCAGGCAGAGGTCAGCGTTGACAGTGCAGTATATACGGGAAGCGCGATCACTCCTGTATGCAGAGTAGTTCTTGGAGGAAAGACTCTTGCAGAGGGCGTTGACTACAAGGTAACAGTTTCAGGCAATGTGAATGTTACTGACAATGCACTGGTTACTATAGAGGGAACCGGAAATTACACCGGAAAGCTCTCACAGAAGTTCAGCATAACTCCTAAGAGGATATCACAGGCTGAGGTAAAGGCCGATGATGCTGAATACACAGGAAGCGCAGTTACGACAACAGTCAGTGTAGTCCTTGATGGAAAGACTCTTGTTCAGGAAACTGACTATAAGCTCAGCTACAGCGACAATGTGAATGTCACATCTGACACAGCAAAGGCTGTTGTGACAGTGACAGGAACAGGCAACTACACAGGAACAGTCCAAGGAGAGTTCTCTATAACTCCTATGGATATATCAAAGCTTGACATACCGGAGATACCAGATCAGACATACGGCGGTCAGGCAGTAAAACCTGAACTGAGAATTGTAAATGGCAACAATGTTCTCTCAGAGGGCACTGATTACACAGTGGCATACGAGAACAACGATTCGGTTACAGACAAGGCCAGCGCTATTATCTCAGGTAGAGGAAGCTACAAGGGATCAGTGACCAGAACATTTGCTATAAAGGCATACAGCATAGACAATGCAGAGATAAGTGGAATCCAGGATGCGGTAGTATTTACAGGAGATGCCATTGAATTTGCAGATATAGCAGTTGTAGTAAACGGCAGGACACTTGTGAACGGTACGGACTACACAGTAAGCTACGAGAACAACCTGAACGTTACAGATGAGAAGAATCCTGCATATGTGATCATAAAGGGCACAGGAAACTACGGCGGACAGGTTAGAACAGCATTTGCCATAACAGCTAAGAATATCGGCAGATGCAGCATTGATCCGATTGGCGGACAGATATACACAGGTAAGGCGGTTGAGCCTGAGATCACAGTCAGAGATGGCGCAAGGATACTGGAGACCGGAAAGGATTATGACATTACTTACAGCAACAACACAGATGTGACAGACAGTGCTGAGGTCACCATAACAGGTAAGGGCAACTACAGAGGCAGCAACAGTGCGGTATTCACCATCACACAGGAGGTTGTGGATATATCAAAGGCTGTAATGAGCAAGGTCGATGACCAGTATTACAACTTTGGAAATGCCATAAGACCAGAGGTTACACTTACATATGGCGGCAAGACATTGACACAGGATGTGGACTACGAGCTTGTATACATCGACAATATCAATGAAGGTACGGCGACGATACAGGCAAATGGTATCAACAAGAACACAGGCTCGGTGAGCACAACATTTGCCATAAAGCCAGTAGATATAACAACTGCTGAGGTTGTACTTGAGAATGACTCATTTGAGTACACGGGATCAGAGATCAGACCTGCAGTTAAGATGATAACAGTAAGCAGGGATGGCAAGGCGACGGCAGTGACATCTATGACAGCATTTGATGTGACATACACGGACAATACAAATGTCGGAACTGCTGGTGCGGTTATAAAGGCAGCACAGGGAAGCGGATTTACAGGATCTGTGACAAAGAAGTTTGAGATCACAGAGGTGGATATCGCACAGGCTGTAGTTGATGTGGAAGACCATGTGTACACAGGAAGTGCAGTAAAGCCTGCATATACAGTGACACTTGATGGCAAGAAACTCACTGCGGGAACAGATTTCAATGTGGTGTTCAGCAACAATGTAAATGTTGGAACAGCAGCCATCCTCACAGTGACCGGTACAGGAAACTACAAGGGAACAGTTGTCGCATACTTTGCGATAACTGCAAAGGATCTGAGCAAGGCAGATGTGAATGTCCAGTCATCAGTTTACACTGGAAAGCCACTTACACCGGCTGTGACAGTAACTCTCGATGATGAGATATTAAATGCAGACATTGATTATGTTGTTTCTTACAGCAACAATGTGAACGCTACGACAGCAAAGTCAAAGGCGACTGTGACCGTCAAGGGAACAGGAAACTATAAGGGCACTGTGACTGCTACATTCGACATTGAGCCAAAGGCGATCAATGAGGCGAAGATCAATGATATACTGGATCAGATGTACAGCGGCAGTGAGATCAGACCGGATGCAAAGGTGACACTCGATGGAGTACAGCTTGTTGCAGGAACGGACTACACTGTGACATATGAGAACAACATAGAGGTTTCAGATTCAGCCAAGCTTATCGTAACCGGTAAGGGCAATTACAAGGGAACTGTAGAGAAGAACTTCAGTATAAAGAGTCTCACTCTTGAGGACGCAGAGGTATCAGGTATACCAGCCGGCACAGAATACACAGGAAAGGCCATAACATTTGGCGAGATCGTTGTGACACTGGTCGGAAAGAAACTGTCCGAGGATGAGGATTACACAGTAGAGTATAAGAACAATGTAAACGTGACAGACAGTGCGGAGGTTGTGATAACAGGTATCGGCAATTACAGCGGAGAGCTGAGCAGAACATTCAAGATCACAGCTAAGGACATAAGCAAGTGTAGAGTCGATGCGATTGGCGGACAGGTACACACAGGAAAGGCTGTAACACCTGAGGTCACAGTGAGAGACGGAACACAGGTTCTCGTGTCTGGAACAGATTACAAGACAGAGTACAGCAACAACATAAATGAGACAACGGCCAGCTCGAAGGCTGAGATCAAGATCACAGGATCTGGTAACTACACAGGAAGCATAACAGTGAACTTCACGATATCTAAGAATCTTGTGGATATATCCAAGGCTGTGATAAGCAAGATCAGTGATCAGCTTTACAACTTCGGCCAGCCGCTCACACCGGATGTGACAGTTACATTTGGTGGAAAGACACTTGTATACGGCGAGGATTACGCACTCGTATATGTGGACAACATCGATGAGGGTGTGGCAACCGTAACAGTTAGAGGTATCAATTCAAATACCGGATCTTTATCGGCTAAGTTTAACATCAATCCGGTCGATATAAGTGATGGACAGATAGCTCTTGATGCATCCGAGTATATGTATACAGGAACAGCAGTAAAACCGGTGATCAATTCATTTACAGTGAAGAGAGCTGGAAAGACAGTGACAGTTACTGATTTTGACAACCTTGAGATCAGCTACTCGTCAAATACAAATGTTGGAACAGGTAAGGTTACTATAAAGGCACTTGAGGGTGAAGGCTTCACAGGAAGTGTCAGCAAGACATTTGCAATAGTAGGTGCTTCAGTCGACAATGCTTCAGTAAAGGTTGGAAACGGAGTTTATACGGGTGAAGCTGTAACTCCGGATCACACAGTTACACTCGGAGGCAGGACACTTGTTGAGGGACGCGACTACAGAGCAGACTACAGCAACAATGTGAACGTGACAGACAGTGCAGTGCTCACCATCACAGGTATGGGTAACTACAGTGGAAGCACCACAGCAAGATTTAAGATAAGTGCCAGAAATCTTGCAGATGCAGACATTACGGTGGCATCGGCAAGATACACAGGAGATCCACTTACACCTGCAGTTACAGTTTCACTTGGCGGAACAGCTCTTGTGGAGGACAGAGACTTTACAGTTTCATACAGTGACAATGTGAATGTCACAACAGACACAGATAAGGCAGGCGTTACCATCACAGGTATAGGCAACTACACTGGAACGGCGGTTGAGAAATTCGATATCGCAGCTAGAGACATATCTCTTGCAGAGATAAAGGACATCGACAGACAGAATTATACCGGTAATGCGGTTACACCAAAGCTCACGGTTGTTGACGGACAGAGAGAGCTTGTGGCAGGCAGGGATTACACCGTAAGCTACAAGAACAATGTCGAGGTGACAACGGCAGCAGTTGCGGTGATAACAGGAAAGGGCAATTATTCAGGAACTGCCAGCAAGCTGTTTGCTATTGGCGGTGCAGATATTGCAGATGCAGATATAACAGGTATAAAAGACAGCGTAACCTACACAGGAAAGGCAATAACATTTGCCGGACTTAAGGTAACATACGGCGACGATGTACTTGTGGCAGGAAGAGACTACACTGTATCATACAGTGGAAATAAGAACGTGACGGACAAGGCAAGTGTTACCATCACAGGTATTGGCAACTACACAGGAAGTGTTAACAGATACTTTGCTATAACAAGAAGAAATCTTGCAGACTGTCATGTGAGCGAGATCGAGGGTCAGATTTACACAGGCAAGAAGATAGAGCCGGAGCTCACAATTACATATGGAGATCTGGTGCTTGTAGAGGGTGTTGACTACGAGATCGAGTACAGCAATAATATTGAGCCTACAGCAGGCGGACAGTCGGCAAAGGCAACAGTAACAGGTAAGAGAAGCTACACAGGAACTGTGGAGAGAGAATTTACCATTACAAAGGATCCTGTAAATATAAGCGGAGCCAAGATCAGTGCAATACCTGATCAGGAGTTTGCAAAGAAGAATATCACACCTGCGGTAAATGTTACATACGGTGGCAAGACGCTTGTACAGGGAACTGATTACAAGGTTTCATACATCAATAACTATAATGTTGGAACTGCCACAGTGACGATCACAGGATATGGAGACTACGTAAGTTCTAAGACGGCAACTTTCGAGATCGTCAAGAGAGACGTAACAGGTTATGTAGCAGAGCTTTCAAAGAGCAGCATGACATACACCGGAAAGGCACTCACTCCATCAGTTACAGCTATTAACAGCAGTGACGGAGCATTTGTGCTTGACGATGAAGATATCGCGGGCTTCATAGTGAGATATGCTTCAAATGTAAACGTTGGAACAGCAACGGTTACAGCTACAGCAGGAAGCCGGTCTAATTACACAGGAAGTGTGACAGCAACATTTGCCATAACAGCGGCATCAATCGATAATGCAGTAGTTGTGGCAGAGGATACGGAATACACAGGAAAGCCGGTAACTCCAGCCGTTACAGTGACAGTCAACGGTGTTGTGTTATCAGCAGCGGATTACACAGTGGCTTACAGTAACAACACTGAGGTCGGAACCGCAGAGGTAAGCATAACAGGAAAGGGCAACTACACCGGAGAGACAACAGGTACATTTGAGATAACAGCAAGAAGTATCAAGAACTGTACAGTTGAGTGCAGCACATCGATCGAGTACACAGGAAACCAGCTCATACCTGTTGTAAAGGTAAAGAATGGTGATGTGGAGCTGACAGAGGGAGTTGACTACATACTCAGCTTCGATATGAACACAGATGTGACAGGACGCGCAAAGGTGGTTGTGACCGGTAAGGGCAACTACAAGGATTCAGTGACAAGATACTTTGCAATTACAAAGAAGAGTATCGCTGGAGCTGAGATCAAGGGTATTACAGGAAAGGTATTCACAGGTAATGCAATAACACAGGATATTGAAGTTGAACTGGATGGACAGAAGCTCAGCCAGGGAACGGACTATACTGTGAAGTACGAGAACAATGTTCATGTAGGAACAGCAGTCATAACAATAACAGGTGCAGGCAACTACACAGATTCTGTAAAGAAGAGCTTTGTGATAAGCAAGGCAGATATAAGCAACACGGCTGTTATAAACGGAATTGAGTCCGAGGTTATATACAAGGGCACAGCATTTAAGTTTGATAATGTCACGATAACATGGGGAACAAATGTGCTGAAGGAAGGCAGAGATTACACGATCACATACCAGAACAACAGCGGAATCACCATGACGAGAACAAGTAAGGCTTCAGTCACTGTGAAGTTCATGGGCGACTACAAGGGAAGCGTTACAAAGCAGTTCAGGATCAAGGCATTTGACATATCAAAGGCAACCGTATCAGCGATAGCAGACAAGACCTACACAGGATCAGCGATCAAGCCGGTGGTTACAGTTAAGATCGGCAGAACAGTGATAAATCCAAAGGAGTACACGGTTGAGTACAGCAACAACGTGAAGCCGGGTGTTGCAAGTGTTACGATCACAGGACTTAACAACTTCTACGGAACAAAGAAGGTTACATTCAACATCCTTCCTGCAAAGGTGAAGAACCTTGCGGCAAGCGGTGAGACAACAACATCACTGAAGCTATCATGGAGCAGCAGTGCATATGCCCAGGGATATGAGGTGTACAGATATGATACAGGTAAGAAGACATATGTGAAGGTTGCAACAGTGACGGGCACAAGCAGCAATATCACAGGTCTGGCCGCGGGAACTGATTACAAGTTAGCGGTATCAGCATATGTGAAGTCGTCAGGCAAGACACTGTATAGCGAGAAGACAGTCATAAATGCAGCAACAAAGCCAGCTAAGGTTTCAAGTATTTCATTCAGCAGCAGGGCAGAGAAGTCGATAGCGCTCAAGTGGAATACAGTTAAGGGAGCTACAGGCTACAAGGTATACAGACTTGTATCAAAGGACAATTACAAATATCTTGGTTCGACATCAAAGACAGCTTATAATGTAAACGGTCTGACTGGAAGTACAGCTTACACATTCAAGGTAGTTGCATACAAGAAGGTCGGCAGCAAGGAGCTCGTTGGTGAGGATGCTACGGCAAGGATCATGACAACGCCATCGGCAGTCAAGAATCTTAAGATCAGTGCCAGAAGCAATGCATCGATAACGATGAAATGGAGCAAGGTAAACAACGCTGATGGATACATAGTTTACAGATACCGCGGCAACAGAGCAGTCAAGATCAAGACCATCACAAGCAAGTCAAAGGTCGTATTTGTAAGCTCAAAGCTCAGTGCCGGAACAACGTATAAGTACAGAGTTGTGGCATACAAGAAGGATGGAAAGGCAATCGTAGAGAATGCCGGAACATATGTATCAGGATTTACACTTCCTGCAACACCTGTTGTATCAGCGAAGGCCGGAGTCAAGCAGGCGAAAATTGCATGGAAGAGAGCCAAGGGAGCAACAGGTTACATCGTATACATGTCAACATCAAAGCGTGGCACGTATAAGGCTGTTGCAACTATAAGAAAGGCAGGAACTACTTCATACACCAAGAAAGGCCTGAAGAAAGGCAAGACATATTACTTCAAGGTGCGTGCATTTAACAAGTCAGGTAAGACAACATATAAGAGTTCATACTCAACAGTAAAGAAGATCGTTGTCAAATAGTGACTGACAGTTAGATAAGGGAAAGCCGGAAATAAAACTATAAAAAGCATCCAACCTGGTGAGCCTGGAAACAGGCTTATCTGGTGGATGCTTTTTTGTTATCTATGAGGCGGAGGAATCTGTCCGCCTGAGAGATGATAAAGTCCTTAAGTGCTTTATATGGAAATACATTCGTTGTATTATTGCCTACATCGGTGTCTATGGAGGTGAATGAGTCGAGATCATTCTGCAGTCTGCTCTGTGAGAAACATAGACATTTTTTTATGGTCATATCAGGTGATGAAACCTTCGGTATGATTGGTGAGAAATCCCTGATAAACAATGGATTTGTCACATTGTAATCACCGTAGAAAAACTGTTCTGAGAAGAAATCCCGGAATGGGATGCACCTTCCCTCCGGCTGCATGCTGAGCTCGTGCATTCGGACATGGTCTATGTCGCGTGTCACACAGGTGGGAGTGTTATCGCCTGCCTCAAACTGAAAATATTGCGGCCAGAATTCCTCCACATAGGCGGCGTCCATCATGAGATGGGCAAGTATGCCAAGGTCGGCAGGTGTCATAGCTTCCACTGGATATTCTGACAATATGTGATCGATGTCCGGATATTTTGTTATGAGATCGTTCTGCCATTCCGGCCTGAAATGTGTCAGGGCTTTGTCCATAACCGCATCTGGAAGAACGCAGCCCAGCAGGAAATCATTCAGCAGCTCCGGCTGGGATTCCTTTGAAATATGAAGTTTGTCTGCGATGTATCTGCCCTCGCACAGGTGTATTATGTATCCCGGCATTGCAGCCCTCCCATATAGAATATATTTGTCAATTTGTAAAAAAGTGTACCCCCGGAGCCCCCGGAATGTCAATAAAGACAATTTCATACAAACAGTTTACTTGACTTATAATTTGTTAGGCGGTAAAGTCATAGATGGATAAATGGGATATCCATATCAGAGTAAAAGGAGAAACGTGTTGAATAACGATTACAACAAAGAACAAAACGACAAGAATGACGACAACAAGAATAATGGCAACAAAGGCAAAAACAGGAATGTCATGGTTCTGCTTGTCATCTCGGTGATATTGACACTGCTGTGCTGGAGAGCATACGACAAGATCACAAATGGAACGAAAAAAGAGATCCCGTACAGCGGATTTGTGGAGATGCTGGATTCGGGAGAGGTGGACAATGCGGAGATATATGCCAAAAAGATCAAATTTACCTCAAAGGAGTCTGACGGCACTCTGGATAAGAACACCTATGTGACAGTGAGGATAAGCGACGATAAGCTGGCAGACAGACTTAAGACAGCCCATGAGAAGTATGCCACAACATACAAGGGCAAAGACGAGAGCGGTTCAGCCATGGTCGGAACGATACTCTCATATGTGGTCATGATAGCTGCATTCTATCTGTTCCTCTCGTTAGTGACAAGGCGGAGCGGAATGATGGGCTTTGGCAAATCAAACGCCAAGGTATATATGGAGAAGAAGACCGGAGTCACATTTGCAGATGTTGCAGGAGAGGATGAGGCAAAGGAATCCCTGACTGAGATGGTCGACTCCCTTCACAACCCTAAGAAGTATATGGCTATAGGTGCAAAGCTTCCAAAGGGAGCACTGCTGGTCGGCCCTCCGGGAACCGGAAAGACACTTCTGGCAAAGGCTGTTGCCGGAGAGGCAAACGTGCCATTTTTCTCCATGTCGGGATCAAGCTTCGTGGAGATGTACGTGGGAGTCGGAGCATCGAGAGTCAGAGACCTGTTCAAACAGGCATCTGAGATGGCTCCTTGTATAATATTCATAGACGAGATAGATGCCATAGGCCAGAGCAGAGACAGCGTGAGGGGCGGTGATTCGGAGAGAGAACAGACACTGAACCAGCTTCTTGCCGAGATGGATGGATTTGACACATCCAAGGGAATAGTGATACTGGCTGCGACCAACAGGCCGGAGACACTTGACAAGGCACTCCTGAGACCGGGAAGATTTGACAGAAGAGTAATAGTTGAGAAGCCGGATCTTCAGGGTAGAATAGACACGCTGAAGGTACACTCCAGAAATGTCAAGATGGATGAGACTGTGGATCTCCGTGAGCTTGCGCTTGCCACAGCAGGTGCGGTTGGAGCAGATCTCGCCAATATAATAAACGAGGCGGCGCTCACTGCGGTCAGATCCGGAAGGAGCATGGTTTCACAGGCTGATCTGATTGGTGCGGTGGAGCTTGTATTTGCAGGAAAAGAGAAGAAGGGCAAGCTGCTAGGCGACCAGGAGAAGAAGGTCGTTGCATATCATGAAGTTGGACATGCTCTTCTGGTTGCTCTCCAGAAGCACACTGAGCCTGTTCAGAGAATTACAATAGTTCCTAGAACGATGGGTTCTCTGGGATATGTATGGCAGGTGCCTGAGGAAGAGAAGTATATGGAGACCAAGGCTGAGCTTGAGGCGAACATTGTGACGACCCTCGGCGGAAGAGCTGCAGAGGAATTGAAATTCGAGTCAGTGACCACCGGCGCGGCAAATGATATAGAGCAGGCGACCAAGACAGTGAGAGCGATGATAACCATGTATGGAATGTCAGACAAGTTCGGACTCATGCAGCTTGAGACTGTTCAGGGAAAATATCTCGACAGAAATGCAGTGCTTCAGTGTTCAGATAAGACTGCTGCAAAGGTCGATGAGGAGATTAGGAATCAGCTCAAGAAGGCATATGATGAGGCCAAGAAGCTTCTCTCAGAGCACATGAATGCGTTGGATGCCATCGCACAGTATCTGATAGAGAAGGAGTCGATAACAGGCCAGGAGTTCATGGATATATTCAACAGAGTTGAAAATGCTGAACAAAATGTTGAACAGGAATAAAATTAAAACAATAATAAGATCAAAAAAAGAGAAGCCGGGGCTGGCAAAAAGCTCCGGCTTCTCTTTTTTCTATATCTGCTTTAGATTATATCTGCTGAAGATCGTCCAGGGTCTTGCCGTATGCCGGTAAAAACTCGCACACGAAGTCGTTTACCTCAGGATAAGTCTCAGCCATCTGTGACACGGAATTCATGATCGTACCCATGGCACTGGAGAACTCGGTATTTCCCGATCCTGTCTCCTCCATGCATTTGATCAGGGCGGACAGCTTGTCAGCCGCCTTGACGAGCTTCCAGAGATATACATCGTTCTCGTCGTCGGCATCCTTAAAAAATATCGGTTCATAGGCTGGTCTGAGATCGCCCGGCAACTTGTCAAGAAGTGTGTGGCATGCGATATCTTCCACATCCTTGAAGGCTGTCTTGATATCATCGTTGTAGTATTTCACCGGGGTCGGCATGTCGCCGGTGATGATCTCCGATGCATCGTGATAGAGACCTATGAGTGCAGCTCTCTCGGCGTTCAGAGTCTTGCCGTAGCGTACATTGCCGATGGTTGCCAGTGCGTGGGCTATCATGCTCACCTCCAGGCAGTGCTCACACAGATTCTCCTCGCGGTTGTTCCTCATGAGTGCCCATCTGTCAATATATTTCATTCGTGATATAAGTGCAAAAAAGTTGTATTCCATCATAAAATCCTCGTTACTTCTGTTTATCGTTGTGGAAAAAGTTATATACCGCAGTGGCTGCAGTCTTGTTCATTCCCTGCGGGATCTCGAGATCAGCAATGCTGGCGGCACGGATCTTGTCTATGTCCTTGAAGTATGCCAGAAGAGCCTTTCTCCTTGCCGGACCGATGCCCTCAATATCGTCCAGAACTGAGTGGATCTGGGATTTGCTTCTGAGACTTCTGTGGTACTCGATTGCAAATCTGTGGGCCTCATCCTGAAGTCTTGTTATCATGTTGAAGGCCTGTGTATTTGCAGGGAAATCTATCTCCTTGTTGTTGTAATAGAGTCCTCTGGTTCTGTGGTGGTCATCCTTTACCATTCCGCATACCGGGATGTTGAGACCAAGCTCGTCAAGAACCTCCAGAGCTATGTTGACCTGACCCCGGCCGCCATCCATCATGAGTACATCAGGGTAGATATTAAACCGCTCGTCTGTGAACCTTCTTGTGAGTACCTCCCTCATGCTTGCGTAGTCATCCGGCCCGTCTATGGTCCTGAGCTTGAACTTTCTGTAGTCATTCTTCTTGGCGCGTCCGTTTTCAAATACCACCATGGATGCCACGGAGTGATAGCCGCTTATATGCGATATATCAAATGCTTCAAGGCGTCTTGCGGATGAAACTCCGATAAGCTGTGCCAGCTCATTTGCCGCACCCTCAGTGCGCTCCTTTTCACGCTTGAGCTTGTCGGCATCCTGGTTCATGACCAGAAAAGCATTGTCCTTTGCCAGCTTGAGAAGCTTCTGCTTGTCTCCCTTCTGGGGAACAATGATGTGTACCTGACTTCCTCGGCGGGCGCTCAGATATTCCTCGATGACCTTGTAGTCCTCGATCTGCTGCTCGATAATGATCTCCTTTGGCAGATATGGAGTGGAAGCGTAGTATTGCTTGAGAAAAGACTCCATGATCGTGCTGTAAGCCTCAGCATTTACGCCGCTCATGTGGTAGTGTTCCCTGCCGATCATCTTGCCGGATCTTATGAAGAATATGGATATGACACACTCATTTCCAAGATCGGTGGCCATGGCGATCACATCCCTGTCGTCTGCGCTTGTGTCACCGACTCTCTGGGTGGACTCAATGTGATGGATGCTCTTTATCAGATCCCTGATCTCGGCGGCCTGTTCAAATTCCATATCCTCGGCCAGCTCCTTCATCTGCTTTTCGAGATCCCTGATCACATGACCGTGGTTGCCGTTCAGAAAGCTTATGGCATCCTGGACATTTTTGTTGTAATCCTCCTTGGAGATATATCCCTGACAGGGCGCCATGCACTGCTTTATCTGGTGATACAGGCAGGGCCTTTCAAGGCCCATATCCCTTGGCAGAACCTTGTTGCAGCTCCTGATGTGATACAGCTTTTTCAGTAGCTCTATGATATCCTTCACCGCTTTGGAATTGGTGTATGGGCCGAAATATTTGGAGTGATCCCGTTTCATCTGATGGCTGTACAGTATGCGCGGGTAATCCTCCTCCACAGTAATGCGGATATAGGGATAACCCTTGTCATCCGTGAGCATGGTGTTGTAATGCGGTCTGTGCTCCTTTATAAGGTTGCACTCTAGAACGAGAGCCTCAATCTCTGAACCGCAGACAATATATTCAAACCATGCAATATGGGATACCATCTTCTGAATCTTCGGGGATTTCTTGTAGCCGGTCTGGAAATACTGATGTACTCTGTTGTACAGATCTATGGCTTTTCCTACATATATAATATGATCCCCCGAATCGTGCATGAGATATACTCCTGGGACATGGGGGAGCTTCTTAAGTTCTTCTTCAAAATCAAACATGTCATTCACCTCAAAAATCTTAGATAAGTATATCACTATACTTACTATCATGTCATTCTTTCCTCAGAAAATTTGAAAAATAAAAAAGGATTTTGAGAAAAAACGGAGAATAATAAAAATGTGTGGTAAGAAATATTGATCATGTGATAGGAGAGATTCTATGACGATACGGGAACAGCAGGAAAAAAGGGAGCACGAAGTGCTCAGCAGATATGCGGCGTTCAGTGATCAGTCCACAGGACGTGACAGACCGGAGGAGCAGTGCGACCTCAGAACGGTCTACCAGAGAGACAGGGACAGGATACTCCACTGCAAGGCGTTCAGGAGACTTAAGCATAAGACTCAGGTATTTCTGTCGCCGGGTGATGATCACTACAGGACCAGACTGACCCATACTCTGGAGGTGTCGCAGATAGCAAGGACGATAGCCAGATCACTCAGGCTTAACGAGGATCTGACGGAGGCGATAGCGCTGGGACATGACCTGGGACATACGCCATTTGGACATGTCGGTGAGCGGACACTTGCGGCCTGCGCGGGCAATAATTTCAGCCACAATGTTCAGAGCGTAAGGGTTGTGGAACGTCTTGAGAACCGTGGTGAGGGACTTAATCTCACCTGGGAGGTCCGGGACGGAATGCTAAACCATAAGACATCATGCACTCCGCATACGCTGGAGGGACAGTGTGTGAGACTGGCGGACAAGATAGCGTACGTCAATCATGATATAGATGATGCGATAAGGGGTAACATATTGAAGGAGGAGGATCTTCCGACCAATATCACCGACATTCTCGGGAAGAATACCCGCACCAGACTGAACTGTCTCATACATGATGTGATAAATACGAGTCAGGACAAGGATTATGTCGGTATGTCGGCGGAGATCGGGGATGCTCTGGGGAAGCTGAGAACATACATGTTCAGATATCTCTACACTAACCCGATAGCCAAGAGCGAGGAGCTCAAGGCCGACAAGATGCTGAGGATATTGTATGAATACTTCATTGAGGACGCCAGCAGGCTGACAAATGAATGTGTTGAGATGATATATATGGGAGAGGATCCCAAGACAGTCGTGTGCGACTACATAGCTGGTATGACAGACAATTATGCGATAGAGACATTTAAGAGTATATATATACCGAAGTCCTGGAAGGTCTGAGCATACCTGACAAACAGGAGGAATCGAATTGTATTATTCGGATGACGTGATAAATGAAGTCTTGTCAAGAAATGATATAGTGGATGTTATCGGAAGCTACGCAAGCCTTAAGAAGAAGGGCGCGAATTACGAGGCATGCTGTCCGTTCCACCATGAGAAGACTCCGTCATTTAAGGTCAACAGGGAAAAACAGATGTATCACTGCTTCGGTTGCGGAGTCGGTGGCAACGTGTTTACATTTGTCATGGAATATGAGAACCTCAATTTCCCGGAGGCGGTGGAGAGGCTTGCGGAGAGGGCTGGAGTACAGCTCCCTGAGAAGTCCATGAACGCCCAGGAGAGGTCGAGGGAGCAGTATAAGATAACGCTCAGGGAGATGAACAAGACTGCGGCTGCATATTTTCATTATATATTGAAGCACAGCCAGCATGGTGAGAAGGCTTATGAGTATTTTCACGAGACAAGAGGTCTCTCTGATGAGACGATAAATAAATTTGCGCTTGGATATTCAGATATATACAGGGATGATCTGTATAGGTATCTGAAGAGCAAGGGATATACAGATGATCAGATGAAGGGCTCGGGACTTGTTGAGATCAGTGAGAAGGAAGGTGGTGTGGACAAGTTCTGGAACAGAGCCATGATCCCGATACTGGATATAAACGGCAAGGTCATCGCATTTGGCGGACGAGTCATGGGCGATGGAAAACCGAAATATATAAATACCAGTGATACTGCGGTGTTCGACAAGAGCCATACGCTGTTTGCCATGAACATAGCAAGGCGGAGCAGGAGAAAAGGATTTATATGCTGTGAGGGATATATGGATGTCATCTCCATGCATCAGGCAGGATTTGACAATGCCGTGGCATCCCTTGGAACGGCATTTACATTTGGACATGCTGGGATAATAAAGAGATATGCCGATGAGGTTTATCTGGCGTACGACAGTGACGGCGCAGGCGTGGAGGCGACGAAGAAGGTCATAGCAATTCTCCGGGAGGTCGGAGTCGGCGCAAGGGTCATCAATATGAGACCGTACAAGGATCCCGATGAGTTCATACAGAACCTTGGAAGCGAGGCATTTGAGGAGAGGATAAAGAAAGCTGAGAGCGGAATGATGTTCCTTGCAAGGATATATTCTGAGGAATATGACCAGAGCGATCCGGGTGAGCTGACCAAGTTCCAGAACCAGATAGCGAGGGAACTGGCATATATTGAGGACGACCTGGAGAGAAATAATTATGTCGATGCCATAGCGAGGAAATATGTGATCGACAAGGATGCCCTTGCCGCGAAGGTACATGCCTACGGTGTTGCGGGCACGGCAAAGCCGGAGATAGTGGAGCGGGAGACCCGCAGACTCCAGGAACAGCAGGGCTATGAAGAGTTCCCGGGAGACCAGAGCGCGGGAGCTCCGGGAAGACCTGAGACAAAGGATAATAAGACCGCCAAGCTGCTGCTCACATGGCTTGTGAACCGGCCGGAGCTGTTTGCCAGACTTGACGGCGTGGTGAGTGAGGCGGACTTTGAGCCGGGAATATACCGGACCGTAGCGGACAAGCTGTACTCACAGTACAGGGAGAAGCACAAGGTTGAGCCCGCTGTGGTTGTGAACACATTCCAGGATGTGGAGGAACAGAGACTGGTGGCAGGCATGCTCCAGACAGATCTGGCGATAGACATGACCGAGGAGGAGATTGGCAATGCCATAACCGAGGTCGTGAAAAAGATAAAGCTTGCCAGCATAAAAAAGCAGCTTGAGAGCGAGAATGACATGATGAAGGTTCAGCAGCTCATCAAGGACAGGAAAAAGATAGAAAAGTTTAAAGTTATTTTATAAGAAATAAACAATACATTATGTGGAGGAAAGATATGAGTACAATGGATGCGATCAATTCAAATGAAGACAAGTATATGATCAAGGTGAGTGAGGACGATGCGATCAACGCAAAGTTCAACACAAAGCTTCAGGAATTGCTTGACATAGCTCACAGCAAGAAGAACGTTATAGAGGACACAGAGCTCATCAAGCATTTTAACGATCTCAAGGAGGTTGCCCTTGATCTGGATACCATGCAGAAGATCTTCAATTTCCTTGAAAAGAACGGTGTGGACATACTTCAGATAACAGATGACGATGAGGAGGAGCCAACACTTGGCGAGGACGTGATCGCTGAGGGCGAGGATGTTGAGAAGATAGATTTCACAGATACAGGTGATATATCAAGCACAACACAGGATCCTGTCAAGATGTACCTGAAGGATATAGGAAAGGTGCCTCTGCTCAGCGCGGAGGAGGAGATAGAGCTTGCCAAGAGAATGGAGGCAGGCGATGAGATGGCAAAGAAGAAGCTTGCTGAGTCCAACCTCAGACTTGTTGTAAGTATAGCCAAGAGATATGTTGGACGTGGAATGTTATTCCTCGATCTAATACAGGAGGGTAACCTCGGTCTGCTCAAGGCCGTGGAGAAGTTTGATTACAGAAAGGGTTACAAGTTCTCAACATATGCGACATGGTGGATCAGACAGGCCATCACAAGGGCCATCGCAGATCAGGCGAGAACCATAAGAATCCCGGTTCATATGGTTGAGACCATCAACAAGGTTACCAGAGTGAGCAGAGATCTGCTTCAGAAGCTCGGCAGAGAGCCGCTTCCAGAGGAAGTCGGAGAGGTTATGGGACTTCCAAAGGAGAGAGTTCAGGAGATCATGAAGATCGCACAGGAGCCTGTATCACTGGAGACTCCTATCGGTGAGGAGGAGGACAGCCATCTTGGAGATTTCATACAGGATGAGAGTATCCCTACACCTGTTGAGGCGACAAACCAGACACTGCTGCACGAGCAGCTCGACGAGGTAGTCAGCACACTTACAGAGAGAGAGCAGAGAGTTATAAAGCTCAGATTTGGATGGGATGACGGAAGACCAAGAACCCTTGAGGAAGTCGGCAAGGAGTTCAATGTCACAAGAGAGCGTATCAGACAGATCGAGGCAAAGGCGCTCAGAAAGCTGAGACATCCTAACAGAAGCAGAAAGCTCAAGGATTTCCTGTATAACTAGCAGAGAGGACCGCGCGATCTGGCATGGATGGTGCGAGGATAATAATTATGAAAGATATAGAATTGTCACTTCGTATGAAGACTGTTGCCGACATGGTAAAGCCCGGCGGCAGAGTGTGTGATATTGGATGCGACCATGCATTTGTGTCCATATACCTTGTGGCAAATGGCATATCGGACCGGGTCATAGCATCAGATGTTAGAACCGGTCCGTGTGCTATAGCCAGGGATAATATAGCCAGATGGAATATGACAGACCGTATTGATCTGAGACTCGGAAACGGACTTGCAACCATCTCTCCGGGTGAGGTGGATTCCATCATAATAGCCGGCATGGGAGGAATCCTCATAACGGATATACTTGAAGCCGGCATGGATGTGGTACAGTCAGCCGGTCAGCTCGTGCTGCAGCCCCAGTCGGAGACAGAGCATTTGAGAAGGTACATCGCAGAGAATGGCTGGAAGATCACAGAGGAAAAAATGCTGATAGATGCTGGCAAATACTACGTTGTACTGAACGTGGATGTGACAGCACAGGATTTTGGTAATAAGTCAGCCATGGATGAAGTATATTATAAATACGGATATTACCTCATACATAATCATGACAAGATCCTCGGAGAGTATCTGAGGGATAAGCTTGATTCGACCGGAAAAGTCCTTGATGGACTGAAGAAGGCGGATACGGTCAATGCCAGACGGCGTGCCGGTGAGCTCACACATGAAAAGGAATGCATGGAAGAGGCATTGAGACTTATATCGGATATGGAGTAGATATTTATATGGGTGATGAGCAGAGAAGTATAACATCATTAAAGACAACTGCAAAGGAGTGGGCGAGGAAAGTCGGTATCGATTCGATCGACAGGCTGAACGAGATGATCGATTCAGGAAAGGGACTGGAGCTCATACTGGTATGCGAGGCTATGCAGAGTAACTGCATGTATGAGATAGCCAGAAAAGTTTCCGAACAGAAGCGTAGGATAATACTGATATCCGGGCCGAGCTCGGCGGGCAAGACAACACTTTCCCACAGACTCAGTATCCAGCTTCGTGCCATGGGACTCAGACCACATGCGATAGCTGCGGATAACTATTTTGTGAACCGTGAAGACAATCCTAAGGATGAGAATGGCAACTATGATTTCGAGTGCCTGGAGGCCATGGATCTTGAAACACTTAATAGGGATATGACAAGGCTGTTGGACGGTGAAGAGATAGAGCTTCCGGTTTTCAACTTCAAGACCGGAGTGAGGGAATATCATGGGGACCTTCTCAAAATAGGTGAAAATGATGTTATCATCATGGAAGGAATCCATTCGCTTAACCCGAAGATGACATACGGACTGGCGGATGAAGACAAGTACAAGATATACATAAGTCCCCTTAATCAGTTGTACGTTGAAGGTGAGGACGGCGAGCCGGCAAAGGTTTCAACCATAGACAGCAGACTGCTCAGGAGAATAGTCAGAGACAGCAGGACCAGAGGGAACGATGTGGAGAAGACACTTTCCATGTGGAGCTCAGTCAGAAGGGGAGAGGAGAAATATATCTTCCCATATGAGAGCGAGGCTGATGAGATGTTTAACTCGGGACTGTTGTACGAATATACCGCCATACGGCGTGAGGCGAGACCATTGCTGCTCGGGGTAGATGAGACTTCAGAGCATTACCAGGATGCGGCGAGACTTCTGCGTCTGATAGATATGTTCCACGACATAGACACAGAATACATACCAGCAAATTCCATACTCAGAGAATTTATAGGTGGCGGATGCTTCAGGATATGATGAAGGTTTACACAAGGATAAAGAATAACCAACAATACAAAAATACGGCACAGAGGCAAAACAAATGTCTCCGTGCCGTATTTTTTGTTCAAAATATAAGAAAATACTATGAAAGGGAATGAGTTGGACTGTAAGCCGGGTTATGTCGAGAGTGATCATCTATCTAGGATTTATGTTACCATAAAACTCAAGCAACCTACCTGAAATGCAGCGGGCAACTGTATCATTCCACAAGCTCCTTTGCAGAAGCTATATTTGGTCTTGCTTCGGATGGGGTTTACAGAGCCTGTCATGTTACCATGGCAGCGGTGAGCTCTTACCTCGCCTTTCCACCCTTACCATACGAATATGGCGGTATATTTCTGTTGCACTGGCCTGGGAGTCGCCTCCACCGGACGTTATCCGGCATCCTGCCCTGTGAAGCCCGGACTTTCCTCGTCTGAACCCTTTCGTCTGTCCAGCCGCGATCACCTGGCCTGCTTGCGCAAGTGCTATTTTAACATTATCATGCTATCCTGTAAAGAGAAAATTTATTTTTATCTCTTTAAAAATCAGCAG
>OLVY01000283.1_pt1 | contig 39816 bp, 28 predicted proteins | sample 1674261 | NCBI WGS metagenome assembly OLVY01 (sample SAMEA103958155, study PRJEB25191) | human gut metagenome | biome: human-associated habitat [ENVO:00009003]; feature: intestine environment [ENVO:2100002]; material: feces | place: Germany | collected 2013/2015
TAAACAATCTTAGTTTAACCACCCCAAAAGTGTCAACCATTCTCAGGGAAGGTCATTTCTTCGTGCAATAATTTCGCTCATAATGGTCAAACTTTGCCACAAAGGTATAAAAAATACTCTGTTTGGCAAAGTATCACAATGAAACTTCGCCAAATACCGCTAAAAATAGTGTCATTTGGCGAAGTTTGTTATTGTTGAGAATCGTTACTAGGTTCTGCTTGAGTTTGAGAACCGCTATGTCGTCCTCGAATATGTCAGAATGAGGGAGCTATTTGTTGTACCCTTTCGCAGTGAGGAACTCCCAGATGCGGTCGAGGTGGGTGTAGCTTCCCGTGCCTGGAGAGCAGCTGCGCTGAAAACAGTGTCCGCGCAGAGCGAGGGTGTGGAGTTCTGACTGAATGCCCATCGCCCTCATCTTCTCCCAGCATTTCACTGAATTCATCGAGGCCCAACCGTCTGCGTCGCCGTGAATGAACAGCATCGGAGCCGTCTTGAGGTCGAAACTGAATTCCGGGACAAGAACTGCATCGTCTTCATTTCCACCGCCGGTGTTGTTTCGGTCGATTCCGTCGGTGAGCGCGTATGCCGGGTAGATACCGATTCCCCACTGGACGCTGCAGGAGAGTTTGTCGATGTCATCCTTTGGAAGATAGGATTTATGGAGGGACGATGTCACGCCCATAAGCGTGAGGTGTCCGCCGGCCGAGCTGCCCATGATTCCGATTCTGTCCGGGTCAAGCCCCCTCGAAGCAGCCTCGCTGCGGACAATCTTTATCGTGCGCTGGAGGTCTTCCCACGCTGTGGTGTGCTTGGACAGGCCTTCCGGACGCGGTGTGCGGTATTTGAGAGTGACTACCGTCATTCCCTTGCTGTTGAGGTGGCGGCGAGCCGGCGCAACTTCGAATCCGTTAGGGTCGTTGCCCTGATACGAGCCTCCGGAGTAGATGATTTGAATGGCTGTGGTCGTGAGCTTCGCCGGGATGTGCCACTCAATATAAGGCGTGCACTGTTTCTCCTGCTCATTTGGCATCATTCCCTCCGGCCATACATTCTCTCTTATAACCTCGGCCCTGTCCTCGTCGGAAGAATACACGTCCATAATCGGCACTTCAGCGGGCACCGGCCCCATATACCCCATCTGCCTCATAAATTCCACAGCACGGTCGAAGCCAAATGCGCCGTGTCCCTTGTCCGGATAGAGATGAAGTTCCGCTGGAATATTCATACGACGCAACTGCCTGTAGACCAGAGTGGAAGCCGTTGGGGTGTAGGGGTCCAATCCTCCGTGGTGCAGACTCATCGGGCAGGTTTTTTCGTCGAATTTGAAGACAGAACTGAGCCTTACGTCAGTCCCGTAGCCTTCCCTTGTGGCAGGAGTGCCGGTTTCCCCGTCCGTTGTGGCGTATGCCGGAGCGTTGACAATCGCCCAGTTTATGTGGCAAGGAATGCTGTCCAGCGCATCCACCGGTTCATAAGCCTTTGTCTGTGAGGATGTTCCAAGAAGCAGAGCGAGATGTGAACCCGCCGACATTGAGATTGTTCCGATTTTCTCCGGGTCAAAGCCACGCTTTTCCGCGTCTTTGCGAACCATACGGACAGCCCTCTGCCCGTCTTCCCAGGCCGTCTGCCAGATAGGGAGACCTGTCGGCCGCGGGGTGCGATAGACAAAATTCACGCACTGGAAGCCGAGCGCGGTCAGTTTTTCCGCCCAGCCGGCCACAAGTTTCACGTCGCAGCAGCTGTTATAACCTCCTCCGGAAATGAGAATCATACAGGCTCCGTTGCGCACATCCGCCTTCGGAGCGTCGTACCATTCAATGTAGGCCGTACGATGTTTGTCTGCCTTGAATCCCTTCTGAGCCGCTTCGTCCGTCATCGCGGCAATCTGATGTTCCTGCCTGTGAGGCATCTTGCCCTTCGGCCAAACCGCTACTCTTTCGCCCGCAAAGGCAAGTGAAGAAAAGAGCAAGAAGGCGGCAAGCGCCGATGCAATGCAATTGTGTTTCATAAAAAGTGGTTTTATTAAATAATTATATCTTTTATAGTCAAACTAATCTCTCGTATTTCTTCTGTACTGTCAGAACATATTGATGCTGAGGACTGGGCCGATGTAGAACTTCGAGATGTTCGGGATGCCGAGGGCCTTGCCGACAGTTGTGAGGCCGTTCCAGTCGGGGGCACCATTGAAATTGACGCTGACTCCGAGTGTGCATGGGATGGTGAGCCAGAGTATGCACTGGATGTCGAGTGCTAAGTCGAAGCCGTAGGTCATCAGGGCGCCGGGGCCGCTGCCGAGTCCGAGCGCTGAGTTGCTGAAGAGGGTGCAGTCGAAATGCGGGGTCAGCAACAGACGGCGGACGTAGAGACAGCTCCAGAGGAGGGAGCGGTCACCGACGTAGATGGGAATGGCATAGTCGGCGGTGAACTTCGCGAGGCTTTCGGTGTGCTGGACGAGGGCGGAGCGAAGCGACGCCTCCTGGATGCCGCGCGGGAGGATGTTCAAGGCCGAGGTGCTGAAAGGGGCACCGGTGTAGAGCCTGCCCTTTTCGCGTGTAGGCATCTGTCCCTGCCACATCCCGGTGAGCTTGAGCCCCTGCTCGGGAACGGCTCCTGGAAAGTAGCCGTAGGCATAGCCGAATGCTGCGGGAGAATACCAGTGGGTCATTCCGAGAGGGTAGCTCAGTCCCGCCTGGACGCCACCGCCCCAGCGCGGGAAAACACCCGAATTGTTCACAGGAAGAACTCCGTAGAGACTTGCCGAGGCAGTGAGGTTCTGTGCCGGCAAGTTCTTGAACGACTTCATCTTGCGCTCCGGCACCCAAAGCATTGAAACACCCTCGGGCGTGACGGTCTTACCGTCAGAGACAATGCCTGCCTTTTTGAAAATGTATGCGTTGGCGTCTCGGCGGTCGTTGCTTATGTAGTAGCTTACGCGCGGGGTGAAGCCCCTGCTCCAACCTCCCGATGAGAACTTGAACGGGATGTATGCGCTGATGCTTCCTGAGATGTTCGGGACCGAAGGATGTGCCTCGGAGCGCATGGTGATGGAATAGGCGTTGTCTGACACCTGGTGGAGTGCGATGCCGCTTTGCCGCGCCGCCCTGTCGTTGAAGTCGATGTTGAGTTCAAAGACGGGATATAGCCCCGTGTACTTGAGGTTGAGATGCGCGGAATGTCTCCAGCGTGCCTTGTCATAGGGGTCCTTATGCGCCGAGTATCCGACAATGCCGGAAAATGTGCCGAGCTGGTTCTGGAGAACCGCCGTCGCTCCGAGGTTTACATAGTCGAAGATGTTGTCTCCCAAATCGTTGGCATTCATCAGTACGGGGATATTGGCATAGAACGGTGCCCACGAGTGTACGCGGAACATCTGCGGAACCTTGTGGTATCTGCGGGGCTTGGACAGTGTCATGGTGTCGGCTCGTGCAGCCTCTGTCTCAAGCAGTTCCGCATTCCCGTAGAGTTTCTCGGCCCGTCTTCGCGCCTGCTCCGAGAGCTTTTCCGCTATTGGCCAACTGTAGCGTTCATTCCAATCCGCCTCTTTGTTGAAGAGTTCGCCGGAGGCCGTTCGGAAAATCATCTTTCCCTTTGTCGTCTGCGAAGAGTAGTAGAGCCATTTTCCATCCTCGTCAAACTGATAGTCAGAGGCTCCGTAGCGCGTCGAGGTCAGCTGCCGCAGCGTTCCGTCCGCCGGATTGAGGCTATAGAGTTCATTGACTCCTGTCCTGTCGGAGGTGAAAAGAAGCACAAACTCTTCTTCTCCGGCCTTCCTCGCGCTTTCACCGGACTGCCTTTTCCCGCTCTGCAGGTTCTTTATCTGCACAGGCTGCGGTTTCAGCACCTTCTCCCAAAAGAACTCGCCGACAGGGACTTCGTAACAAAACTCATTCGGACTGCGGAATGCTCCCGCGAGATTGTAGCGGTGGTCGGGAGCGACGTCGAGTCGATATATTCCGAACCCGTTTCCCGATATTCCCGAAACATAAACTTCGTCTCCGCTCCACGCCGTCTCGACGAATTGCAGCGAATCCGGCGCATCGAACGCCATTTCACGTTTTCCGCTCTTCAGATTTATGAACGTCAGGCGTGAGCCTCCTTCCGGACGGTTTTCGACTGCAACCGCATGCGCATATTTTTCAGAAGGCACGGGATTATACATCCACCCCTTATTCGTCAGACTCTTCGTCGTTTTCCCATCAAAGCGTATATTCCTGATTCGTGAAGTGTATTTCAGCGTCCAGCGTGCGTCGGACACCGATTCGCTCCAATAGAGTCTGTCCGTTACGGGCGAATGCTTCAGTGCTCCGGCATAACTCCCGAAATGTGTTACGAACCTTTCCGAAAACATATTCCTCGACGTCGGCTCATTTTTCGGGGATATGTCGTCGTCCGCGTCATTTTCTGATATATCCGTATCCGTTGGGAGTTGAATCTTTATGAGTTGGTAATTATCTGTATATCCGTGTTTTACGGCAAAAAGTTCATCCCCGACAACCAGCAGGCTCTCATAGTCCGCAGGCTTCTTCGGCGTTCCCGTAACCTGCTCCATAGCCATATAGGGCCGCCTCTTTTCGGCATCGGCACGCCACACCGCCGTCACACTGTCGCGCACCGCCGGAAAGGAGTTCACAAGGTCTTTCCCTGTCGTCCGTTTCGCAACCACCTCGCGCACGTCGAACCTCAGAGGATGCCGTGAAGCGTAGTCCAGATACTCGGCCATGTAGTCGTCCCTGTCGTACATCCATCGCAGTCCGCCATAGGTCAGATAGCCGAGCGCGTACCAGTCAGGGGTGTAGTTCCGCTGAGAGCCGTACCTCCACTGATCCCAGTCACGCAGGTCGCCTTGGTCGAAGCAAACCATGTAGTAGTTCAGAAAATCGGCCTTACGTCCGCGTCCGGAGCGTGTCAGTTCCGTCTCTGCAATGACCGCGTCCCCCTCCAGCAGCGAGTTCTCCGTGTAGAGTCCGGCCGTAAGCCCGTTCCACATCTCGCCGAAGAACCAGCCGAAAGGCCTCTGCGCATGGCTTAGCCCGAACTGCATCTGGCTGATGTGCCGCGACTCGTGCACCGCCAACTGTGCCGGCCAGGGAGTTGCCTCCGCGCCATAGACCTGCGGCATCGTGTAGGCATCCATCCTTTTCGGTGCCCATGCCACGGAACCATTTGACACAGAGTTGTATGCGTGCAGCACCACCGGCATTTTCCCGCATATGCATTCCCCCGGCAGGTAGCCGCTCGTGAGCCCCACAGGCTTCCTGAAACGCTCCATCTCCCGTGCATACACCCGTGCCAGAGAGTCCAGCCCGCGTGGGTAGATGATGCGGTAGTTCTCGCTCTCTATGCTGTACCATCTCCTGCATCCCGGGTCGTCACCTGCCGTGAAGAACTGTGCCTGCGCCACGAGCGGCAGAAGTAGCAGAAGCAGTGCTACGGCTGTTTTTTTGTATGCTTTTTTCATTTATGTCATTCAAAAACCAACTCGACAAAGTTATTGTTTTCTTGCGGCAATTCCCAAAACCGGCGTGATTTTCGGAATATAATTCCCCAAAATGGCGTGATTTTCGGAATATATCTTCGCGTGAGACAAATCATTTGACACGAGAATTGAGCAAAAATCATCGTAACACGAACATTTCTTTGTTTATTCGGAGAATCGTCCGTAACTTTGCAACCCGTTGGCACTGTGGTGTGTGTCAACGGATTTTTGTATATGAGAGTGCCCGTCTCCTTTGTGAACGGGGCGGCATTACGGTCCGGGGAAGTGTCGGACAACGAAATAAAAAACAAACAACCTTTATAATTTCAGTACTATGTTCACAAAACACTCTATGTCTCATGGCTATGAGACACCTTTGGTGTGCATGCACCAAATTTCAGCCGAATCCGGCTTCGCGATTAGCGGTGATGGCGCGAATTCTCAAGGTCTTTTCGATTTCTCGGGAGACGATGTTCATGACCAGACAAACAATTGGGGACTCTAAAAACTTTCTGCCTTATGAAAACAATCTTAAAGACTTTTGTGGCAACTCTCGTTGCCTGCGCTCTTGTTTCCTGCAATAAAGAGGCTGTTGCCCCAGACAATAATGGTGAGTATGTAAAGGTCAGTTTCTTGGCTGATGCTCAAGATGTTTCTACTAAAGCCACGCTTACACCAAATAATGAAGACGCTGTATTTTCTTCAGCATGGGAAGTGGGAGACAAGCTTAGTGTCGAGTATATGAGTTTTGCTGGAGAAGGCTCGAGCGGTGTTGTTGATGCTATTTGGAATGGGACGTCTTTTGATGCAGTCATCAATGATGGGTCAAAAGGAGAATGGTCGTATGATGCGATATTCCCGGCACCACAGGCTAAGTCTGTTGATTTTGGCTCGTCAAGAACACAGAAAGCCAATAGTTACAATAGTAAGTATGATCTCATGGAGAGCGGCGCCATTTTTTTACAGATGCGGAAGCTGGAAAAACTGATGATGGGAAACCAATAAAGTTTCAAATGAACCGTCAGACAGGAATTGCTTATTTTCATCTCAAGAGTAGTCTTGCAGAAGAGACTATTGTTTCTGCAACCCTTTCTGTGAAAGGTGGATATATCGCAAGTTCATTAGTGACGGTTAAAGATTATGCGAACGGCTATGACCTTTCCACCAAAGACCTGGATTCAATCACTCTCACATTTGAAGATGGCACAGCTCCTGCTGCGGATGATTTCAAACTTTGGTTCAATGTCCTCCCTACAGATTATACTTCGCTCACTCTCGCTATTGAAACAACCGGACACACGGCGACAATTACCAACGCTACTATCGGCAGCTATAAAGCAGGCCAGCTCTACAAGGTTGCCGGGAACATTGACAGCAAGCTTGTTGCAAAGCCAGTGGAAGAGGATAAGGTGTTCTTCTATGAATCGTTTGATAAGACGAGTGGTACCGGAGGAAATGATGATAAGTGGGGTGGAAATATTGCATCATCTAATACACAATATGATAACATCGGTTGGAATGCGACAAACGATGGAGGTGGTAATGCTTGCGTAAAACTTGGATCAAGCAAGAATCAGGGAACAATAACAACACCGGCATTAGGTGTAACATCTGGTTCCGCTACACTATGGTTTAAGGCTGGCGCGTGGGATGGAGATTTGAACAAGATTACTTTGAGCGCGAGTGGTAGTGCGATGATTTCTCCGAACTCATTTGATTTGGGAAATGCGGCATGGACAGACTGTTATTGCACAATTTCGGGAGCTGACGAGACCACAAAAATAACCATTAAGGCATCTCAAGCATCAAAGAATCGTTTCTTCCTTGATGAAGTTTATGTCTATACAGGGAAAAAGCCGACAGTTAAGGCAAACCAGACAATTTCTTTTGCACAGACAGACTGCTCATGTTATGTTGATGAAGTTTTCGCATCCCCGGAACTTACAGGCGCAAAAACGACTGTAAGTTACTCTTCATCAGATGAAAATGTGGCAACAGTCGATGCCACGACTGGCACTGTGACAATTATTGCTGCCGGCTCTACAACCATAGAGGCATCAGCGGTGGAGACGGAAGAATACAGAAGTGCTTCTGCATCATATAAACTTACGGTCAGCAAGCGCACTCAGGCCATCAGTTTTGAGAAATCCCATTATTCAGTAGTATTGGCAGATAAGGATAATTTTGCATCGCCGAAAGTCAGTGGTGCGGAAACAGAAGTGACGTACTCAATTACTCTTGCTGACGGAACGGCTGCAGACGCAATGACGATAGATTCCAAAACCGGCGAAGTTACGATAAATGCCATCGGAACAGCCACAGTGACAGCCACTGCTGTTGAAACAAATATTTATACGAAGAGTTTCGCAAGTTACAATCTTGAGGTAACGGAAGCCGCGTCGGCCGAGACGACTTCATATGAGATTGTATTCAAGACAGCAACAACAGATGGCTCAACAGCAATATCAAATAATACGAAATCTTCAACGGTTGTTTCTAAAGGGGCTGACTATATTTCGTCATTTACGAAAAATTGTAGTAAGGCTTATTATGCAGGAAAATCAGGAGTTAAGATTGGTTCTAAAGATAATGCTGGGACATTTGAATTCAACCTTGCTGAAATATTGGCAAAAAATGTTGTTTCAATACAAATTGTTTCGGCAAAATATGGTTCTGACACCGGCACATTAACACTTTCTGCAGATGGAACTTCTCTCAAAACAGATATTTCTCCTGCAAGTGGTTATACTCATGCATTTGATACTCCGACAAAAGTCTCAACGCTGACTTTGAAGACATCTACAAAACGAGCTTATATATCCAAGATTATTATAACGGTGTCTTCTAAGTAGTTAATTTATTGAATTTTGCAATGACCACATCCCCGCCCAGCCAACGCTCCGGGCGGGGATTAATGTCTATTCTGCAAAATTTTGCATCGGAATATTAGGGATATCCGACAAATCACCTATTCGCATAAATTTTATCGATTGGTGAGAGATAAACGCCTCACGCAAAAACAAGGCAGGGCAAGGTCAGCGACGACTTTGCCCTTTTCTTTTTTGGGTAAAATTTTTGAGTCACTAATTGCAATTTACGGGATATTGCGTATCTTTGCGACAGATTTTTATCATTAGGTGGGAGATAAGCGCCTCACGCAAAAACAACAGCAGGGTATAAGTTCGAAAGGATGTATGCCCTGCTTTTGCTTAAAACGGACGAAGTAGTCTTGAAAGCCGATGAACAGACGACGCCGGTCGCAATTTGCGACCAGTTTATGTTTTTTATCTTTTGCGAATCTATGGAATCGAGAACCGGGCGTTGAAACAGGCTGTCCGTAGAAATTTGAGTAAATTTCCGGAAGATTTTATGTTCAGATTGTCGGATTCTGAGGCTAATGAGTTGATTTTCAGTGGGGTATCACAGTTTGTGATACCCGAGGGATATAATACAGGCGGCTCAAACATATTCGCATTATAGTTGATAATGATGTCTATCATTTTGGCGCATCAATCAAGGACCTTGGTAAGAAATGGTTTGCTGTTGCCTTGATGACTGAAATTCCTGCGGAAGAGTTGATAACCAGAATGGCAACGACAGGTTGCACCGCCTATAATGCTATATCATAAAACCGCAGCCACAATTCTTCGGACTCCCTCCAGGCGCTTAAGGAAGGATTTGTCTTGTCGGGCTGTCTGCATGTCATACTCAGCTTGAAGGCCTGTCAGGATATGTGCCGGTATTCCAAGCGCGGCCTCACAAAGCAGGGCGAACTTGATATTGACTGAGCGCTTGCCGTTCACTATGTCGTTGAGTACAGTGTATGATACGCCCATGTCCGCAGCTAACTGTTTCTGGGAAATATGTCTGCATTCAATCTCGTCTTTCAATAATTCTCCCGGATGTGTCGGCGTGAATGGCTTAAGATTGTTTGCTGCCGTCTTTACATCCATATTCTTAGACTGTTTCATAATGTCTTTATTTATAATGATTTGACAACTCAACGATTTTGCATATGGTTATAATAGGTTCTTCTGTTGTTTCGACAATAAATTCTATCCTATATTGGTCGTTGACTCGTATTGAAGAAACTCCCTTTTTGTCTCCGGACAGAACTTCGTAATTGAGAGATTTAAGCAAAAATAACTCTTCGATATTGTTTGCCTGCTTTAGATAATCAATCTTTTGCTTGTATCTCTTTACTATGTCTGGTTGAAAGCGATGCTTCTTGTCGCTTTTCCCTGTTACATAAAGTTCTTCCAGATATTCTTTGCCAAATACTACAATCATATCGTTATCGGTTACAAATGTAATGGTTTTTCAAAAAATCCGCAAATTTGTTGATTTTTTGTTTTATCAAATAATCCAATTAATCAAAAACGCGATAGCAGTACGACTATACCACTATCGCGTTGTAAATCCTCATGAATCTACGGCAACCAGACTTCATTTATGCAAAGATGAAACAAAAATTCCGAACGCACAAGCCTGCTGCACAGAAAGTTCGTTCCTTTTTCTGCATTGATTCTACCTATATGACACAAGTTTCCTTGAAATGAGAATTCTATAAAATAACTTTTAACCGATTCATTGAGAGGGTGGCGGGCGCGACTAATTCTCACGATGTTTGGCTCCGCCGTATTGATTTGCCGATTAGGTTTGCTAAATTTGTAGGGAATATGCTTCCGGGAAAGTGCACTGAGGTTCGCCGGGTGTCGTGACGGAAGGAAATGAAATGTTGAAAATGAATCGTTTTATCGGTAAAATGCTGAATGTCAGTGTTATGGCGTTGGCGGTCGTGGCCACTGCGGCTTGCGGTGGACGCGGAGTGAAAAAGGCCGGCGGGGCTTCGGGAGAGGTGCGTACCTTTCCGCAGGTTAGTGTGCCGGCGATGATGGAGTCTCCGGAGGAAAGGGCGGAATATGCCGCGCTGCACTATTTTGACCCGCTTACGAAGATTGAAAGTGCGTCGGCTGGCGGGAAGTCTTCCGGGCGTGGCGATTCCGGAAAGGGCGATTCCGGAAAAGGCGGCTCTGCCTCAGCGAAATACCTCTGCGACTCGACCCACATTGCAGGTGTGCCGTCCGACCAGATGGAGCAGGCCTTCGCCACATGGTGCGGGCTGTTGGACATGGTGCCGCTGGAGACAGCCGAGAAGGCCGCCGGCCATCTTTTTGACAGAATTGCCGCCTGCGAGGCTGCGGACACGTCTTCAAACATCTTCGAGCGGATGAACGAAATCGCGGACAAATATCTCTACGACCCAAACTCTCCTCTGCGCAACGAGGACTACTACCGTCCGTTCGTGGAGGCACGCTCCCGATCCGAACTCGTATCCCCTGAAATGCGTTCGACCGACGCTGTCACGGCGCATAATTGTTCGCTCAACAAAGTGGGCACAAAGGCTGCGGACTTCCGTTTTTCCGACAACCGCGGACGTATATACACTCTCTACGGAATCAAGGCCTCCAAGACCCTCCTTTTCTTCTCGAATCCGGGCTGCAATGCCTGTCAGTCGATAATCGAGTCACTCAAGGCCTATCCGGAAATGGAGCCGATGATTGCCTCCGGGGAGCTTGCCGTGCTGAACATCTACATCGACGAGGACCTCGGTGAATGGTACAACTACATGCCGATCTACCCAGGTTCGTGGTACAACGGCTACGACCCCGACTATGCGATACGCACCGACCGCCTCTACGACGTCCGCGCAATCCCGTCGCTCTATCTCCTGGACAGCGAAAAGACCGTCCTCATGAAGGATGCACCGACCGAAAAGGTTCTCCCCGCGATATTCGGGCGCTAAAATTTTTATTATGACAACTGCGGAGTTTAAGGAGTTACTAAAGAAAGGCGAAGGAAGTCAGACTGAGTTCAAAAAATGCCGGTCTGATGTCAGTTCGTCGGTATATGAGACAATATGCGCATTCAGTAACCGTTTGGGGGGCGTTTTGTTGCTCGGGGTGGATGACGACGGCACAATCTTAGGCGTTAATCCGCAGACGGCGGATGGGATAATTAAGAATATAATTAACACGCTTGGTAATAAAGAGACATTCCAGCCTACGGTTCGAATTGAACCTGAGTTGGTTTATGTTGACGGTCGCGCTGTTATTGTTATAAATGTTTTGCCAAGCCTTGTTCCATTGAGGTACAAAAACAGGTATTTTGACCGCAACGGTGACGCCGATCAAAATATAAGTGACAATTCCGAACTTGTATTATCTTTGTTTGAACGAAAAAGCCATCATATTTTTGAAGAACGGATTGTCCCTGGTCTTTCATTGGCAGATCTTGATGATGAAACATTTGACTTTTGCCGAAACCAAGTAAGATTCACATCTTTTTCTCACCCTTGGCTTGAAATGAGCAATGAGGAGATATTGGAGAGCTGTAATCTTGTAAAGAAGTCAGCAGCAGGAACCATAGAAGGGTATAAGTATGCGGCACTGATAGCCTTTGGCTCGGAAAGAGCACTTGCCGAACACATGTCTGGTTATCGATTTGAACTCTTATTTCACAAGATGACATACTCCCGTTATCTGGAAAACCGTCCGGAAGATATTACTCGTTATGATGACCGTAAGACATTGCGTAAAAATGTGATACAGTCATATCGAGACATGATGGACTTTGTTGAACGATATTTGCCTGATAAGTTCTATCTTCCAGGAACTGGCGGGACGGAACGTCAGGATTTGAGAGTTCAGTTGTTTCGTGAGATTGTCGGAAATTTGTGTGCACATACGGATTATGGCCGTGGTGCTCCAGGATTCATTGAGATTTTCTACGATAGGGTGATAACACGTAATTCAACCCGTATAGTTCCGGAAATCGGTGAGGGCGTGATGTCTATTGACGACATAGGTGTCTATACCAAAAATCCTCTGCTTGTCAGAATTCTTTCTCAGTTGTCTTGGGTGGAGGATTTGGGATCCGGCAAGCGCAATATAAAGAAGTTTGCTCCACTATATTATTCGAATTACAAGATAGAGATAAATAGTTCACAACAGTTTGTGTTTTCTATCACATATCAGGATGATATTGAGCGGGCTGTAGCAGGTCAAGTAGCAGGTCAAGTAGCAGGTCAAGTAACAGGTCAAGTAATGCGACTGCTTAATTTGTTGCGGAACACTCAGTTGCCTGCTAAGGCAATAATGGATAAGATGAACTTGAAAGGGCGGGACAATTTCCGTAAGTCTTATCTTATGCCGGCACTTTCTGCTGGCCTTGTAGAGCGGGTTGATGAGGCCAGTCCCAATAGTCCACAGCAGAAGTATCGTCTAACTGATGCGGGGATAAAACAATTGAATGCGAAAAATAGATAAATATTTAAAACACATTAAGATATGGCAACTATAACCAAAGAACTTTGGGGCAAGGCTCCGGACGGGAAGGAAATCTTCCGCTACACATTAAAAAACGCTTCGGGTGCATACATCCAGGTTTCAAGCGTGGGGGCCGGCATTGTAGCCGCTGTCGTTCCGGACAAGGATGGCAAACTTGCAGACGTGGTGTTGGGCTACCCTGATCCGCTCAGTTATTTCGGAGACGGCCCGTGTGCCGGCAAGGTGCCTGGACGCTATGCCAACCGCATCGCCCGCGGAAAGTTCACTCTCGACGGCGTGGAGTATTCGCTCCCGATAAACAACGGCCCGAACCATCTTCATGGCGGTCCTGAGGGCTTCCAGAACAAGGTCTGGGAAAGCCGTGTGGAAGGCGACGGTGTGGAGTTCCTCTACTATTCAGAGGACGGAGAGATGGGATATCCCGGTGCGCTGAAGGCTGTCGCACGCTATGAGTGGAGCGAGGACAACGAGGTCAGGCTGACCCTCACCGCCGAGTGTGACAAGCCTACGGTGGTAAACCTCACGAACCACACCTACTTCAACCTGAACGGCGAAGGCTCCGGTTCTGTGCTTGACCACGAACTGCGTCTGAACGCATCAGAGTGGCTGCCTACCGATGAATCTCTCATCCCGCTCGGCGAGTCCGTTCCGGTTGCCGGCACGCCGATGGATTTTGTCGTCGCCAAAAAGCTCGGCCGTGACATAAAGGAACCATTCACCGCCCTCGAATACGGCAAGGGCTACGACAACTGTTGGGTCATTGACGGTGGAGAGCCGGGTCAGATTCAGGAGGCGGCTGAACTTTATTCCGAGGCTTCCGGACGTGTGCTCAAGGTCTACACCACCCAGCATGGCGTTCAGGTCTACACCGGAAACTGGCTTGCAGGCTGTCCTGTGGGCAAATGCGGTCGCAGTTACGAGGATTATGAAGGCGTGGCTCTCGAATGCCAGAACTTTCCGGATGCTCCTAACGAGCCGGAATATCCTTCACCGATGCTCCGTCCGGGCGAAACCTACGAGCAGGCAATAATTTTCGCATTCAAAACCAAATAAAAGGCGAGCTGCTGCGTTGCGAGGTTTGATAATGTCCTCACAACCGAGAGGTTGCTGCGGGATTATCTTCACCTCGCGCCTTGCATCTCATCCTTTTATTTGATTTTGAAATCTCTGCATTTTTGTGGCGAGCTGCTGCGTTGCGAGGTTTGATAATACTTTTTTTTGAAGATGAAACAATATCTTGAACTTTTGAGACATATCCGGGAAAATGGGGTGATGAAGCACGACCGTACCGGGGTCGGAACGCAGAGCGTTTTCGGCTATCAGATGCGTTTCGACCTTGCCGACGGATTTCCGTTGCTGACGACGAAGAAAGTGCATTTGAAGTCAATCATTTATGAACTTCTGTGGTTCATCGCCGGTGACACGAACATAAAGTATCTCAAGGATCACGGAGTGTCGATATGGGACGAATGGGCGGACGAAAATGGTGACCTCGGACCTGTTTACGGACATCAATGGCGTAGTTGGCCGACTCCCGACGGGCGGACGATCGACCAGCTGTCGCAGGTGATAGATACGATAAAGAACAACCCTGATTCACGCAGGATGATTGTGTCGGCGTGGAACGTTGCGGAAGTGGAGAAGATGGCGCTGCCTCCTTGCCACACTCTGTTCCAGTTCTACGTTGCGGACGGGAAGCTCTCCTGCCAACTCTACCAGCGCAGTGCCGATGTTTTTCTCGGAGTTCCGTTCAATATAGCCTCTTATGCCCTTCTCACCATGATGGTTGCGCAGGTCTGCGGACTTCAGCCCGGTGAGTTCATCCACACCACCGGCGACACCCACATCTACCTCAATCATTTTGACCAGGTTGCTGAGCAGCTTTCCCGCACCCCGCGTGCCCTGCCTCGGATGGTGCTGAATCCTGAGGTTAAGAGTGTTTTTGACTTTCGGTTTGAGGATTTTAAGTTGGAGGGGTATGATCCATATCCGGCTATAAAAGCACAAGTCGCCGTTTGAGACAAGGCGGATTGCTGCGTTGCAGGTTTTGCTGAAATATAAATAGTTAAATGTAAAACGATAACTGATGAACAGATTGAACTTTATGACGGCTGCGGCTGTCGTCCTGATTGCTGCGGGCTGCGGCAATGATGGGAAACCCGTCATTCCGAAGGATGCCGAGCTCGAGAAACGGGTCGAAAAAACGCTCTCGCGGATGAGTCTGGACGAGAAAATCGGACAGATGACCCAGATTACCATTGATGCGGCCTCTGAAAAGTCCGCTGACGGGAACTCCTACACGCTCAATGAGGAGAAACTGGCTTATTTTATAGACACATACAAGGTGGGCTCGTTCCTGAACACCCCTGTAGGAAAGGCGATACCTGCGGCGGAATGGAATGTGCTTGTGAAGACTCTGAATGACAGGTCATTGAAAGTAATGGGCATACCGACACTCTACGGACTTGACCATATCCACGGGACGACCTACATCAGCGACGGAACGCTCTTCCCTCAGCCGATAGCGGTTGCCGCGACTTTTGATAGGGAGTTTGCCCGCCTGTCCGGCGAAATCACCGCCTACGAGTCCCGCGCCGCCGATGTCCCGTGGTCGTTCAACCCGACACTCGACTCCGGCCGCGACCCGCGCTGGCCAAGGTTTTGGGAAAACTACGGAGAGGACTGGTATGTGAATGCCGAGATGGGAAAGGCGACGATTCTCGGAGAGCAGGGGAGTGACCCCAACCATATAGACGACAAGCATATAGCTGTCTCCGTGAAGCACTATCTCGGCTACGGCGCACCATTCTCCGGCAAGGATAGAACACCGGCCTACATTTCGCCTCTCGACCTCCGCGACAAGTATTTCGCCCCTTATCTTGAGGCTCTCCGCGCAGGTGCGCTCACGTTTATGGTGAATTCCGCCTCAATCAATGGCACTCCGGTTCATTGCAACCCTGTTCTGCTCACTCACTGGCTCAAGGACGAAACGGGCTGGGACGGAATGATTGTCACCGACTGGGCAGACATCAACAATCTCTACACGCGCGAAAAGGTCGCCGCTGACATGAGGGGTGCGGTGAAACTCGCGATAAACGCCGGGATTGACATGTCGATGGTTCCGTATTCCTGCGATTTCTGCGAGACGCTCAAATCTCTGGTAGAGGACGGCGAGGTGCCGATGAGCAGGATTGACGATGCCGTGCGCCGAGTACTTCGCCTAAAGTACCGCCTCGGGCTGTTCGACACACCGGACACATCGCTTGCGGACTATCCGGACTTCGGCTGTGAGGCATTCTCCGAGGCGTCTCTCCGTGCTGCGGAGGAGTCTGCAGTGCTCTTGAAAAACAATGGCATTCTTCCGCTGCGCAAGGGTATGAAGATTCTTGTGACAGGACCGAACGCCAATCAGATGCGCTGTCTGAACGGCGGGTGGAGCTATTCTTGGCAGGGACATCTCGCTGATGACTACGCGGGACGTTACAACACAATCTATGAGGCTCTCTGTGAGAAGTTCGGCGCTTCAAACGTTAGGCTTGCCCAGGGTGTCACTTACAATGAAAAGGGCAAATACTACGAAGAGAACTTCCCGGCAGACTTCAGACCGGCGGATCTTGCGCGCGGAGCCGACGTGATTGTCGCCTGCATCGGGGAAAACAGCTACTGCGAGTCTCCGGGCAACCTCACAGACATCAACCTGTCACCTTACCAGAAGACACTCGTCAAGGCTTTTGAGGAGACGGGCAAGCCTGTGGTGCTGATTCTGAATGAGGGTCGTCCGCGCTTGATTTCGGAACTTGTGCCAAAGGCCGCAGCCGTTGTGGACGTGATGCTTCCAGGCAACCGTGGTGGAGATGCGCTCGCGAATCTTCTTTCCGGTGAGGTTAACTTCAGCGGAAAACTTCCGTTTACCTATCCGAAGGAGATCAATTCCCTCATAAACTACGACTACAAGGTCAGCGAGGAGGTTGACAAGATGGCGGGCGCCTACGACTACAACGCAATGGTTTCGGTTCAGTGGGCTTTCGGATATGGCCTGAGCTACACGACTTTTGCCTACAGCAATATGACTGTTGACCGTACGGAATTCAGCGACGGCGATGTTCTGACCGTTTCTGTCGATGTCACGAACACCGGCAAGGTGGCCGGCAAGGAGTCTGTGCTCCTTTTCAGCAGCGACCTCGTGGCCTCCATAGTTCCGGAAAGCCGTCGTCTGCGCGAGTTTACCAAGGTTGAACTTCAGCCAGGCGAGACAAAGACCGTCACGTTCAGCCTCCCTGCCAACCGCCTGGCATTCGTGGGATTCGACGGCCGCTGGACTCTTGAGGAGGGCGACTTCCGCCTTCAGGCCGGCACCGAGACGGCAATGGTTCGCTGCACCCGGACAAAGGTCTGGGACACCCCAAACATCTAAAATGACTGAACAGGAAATATTGCAGGAAATGAAAAACCGGTCAGTTTTCATTGGAAACTCTGACCGGTTTTTTCCGTATGGCTTTGATTATTCTTTTACAAAGAGGGATGGGATGCTGAAGAAATCAGGGTCAAATCCACCATATAAGTCAACATAGTCGCCGTCATAATCCCTAAACTCCACCACGAGGCCTTTGTCCGTGAGGTTGAAGATTATAGTGGTCTCCAAAAGTGACTTCGACTCTGCGCTGAAGGCTCTGTTTGCAGAGGAAAGCTTATAATAGGTGTCGTACTGATATGGAGTTCCGTCAGGGTCGGCCTGGATGAACATGTTGCAATCAAGTGATGTGTGCTTTCCGAGGACTATGCTTGGTTTCGTCTGGTTGATTGGTGCGCCAAGCGTCACTGTCGCCTCTCTGAAGAAATTTGCGAAATCACCATTGCCGGCGGGGCTGAGTTTCACTGAACCGTCGTCCTCTTTTGTGAAAGTGAGTGTGAATCCGTCATTCTTGCAAGGGACCTCACTTTCGTCAATTTCAAACAATTCGACCCAGTTGCTGACCAGTTCTTCCGTCGAGAATACCTTGCTGAACTTCCAAGTTCCCACGAGTTTATCCGGAGTCTGGAGACCGCGCACTGCGATTGAGACAGTCTCGGTCGCGCCGCCCTCAATAAAGCGTGAGTCTGCATCCGAGTCAACCGCGAGCAGGACTTCCTTGTCGCCGGAGTAGCCCTCTGGGACGGTAAACTTGACAGTTGCTGATGTCTGTCCTGCTTTAAGGACTGCGTATGGACCCTTGGACGGTGCTGCAATTGACTTCGTGTCTGCACCTTCTTCAACAAACTGAAGTACAGATGCGCCTTCGCCTGTGAGAGACAGCGGGATGGTGATGTCCTCGGCAGCCTTGAAATCCGTTCCGCTTACCGTTCCCGTCACCTTTATTGTCGTGACGAAACTTTCGAGCGCATAGCCGCGTGCCATTTGGAATGAATATACCAGCGCCTCCTGCGAGTCAGGAGTGACGACGGCAGTCTTCTTTGTTCCTGCGGCATATCCTTCAGGCACGGCGAATGAAACGCTGATCTGCTTCTTCTCGCTGAGTGAGATATTCTTGACTGTTATGGCTCCGGCCGTCTTGCCTGCCTCGATGGTGACTACGTCCTCTGCCGCGATCTCATTTCCTTTATCGTCTCTTGCGACAATCTTATAATCCACGCCTTTTTCGGCTTCTCCGCTGAAAGTCACCGGAATAGTAACGTCCTCCGCAACAGCGACATTGGATTTAATCACCACGTCAACTGTTCCTTTGTCGTAGACTGTGTAAAGAATTTTCTCAAACTCAAGAACTGGAGTTTCTTTCCCGCCTTCTTTCTCGCAGGACGCGAGTGACAGGGCTGCTACAGCCACTGTCACGAATGTCATAAACTTCTTGAACATGACACGAACAAATTAAACACTATAATACCAATAAAAATATATCTTCTCAAATGTAAGCAAAAAGAGTCGATTTTATTATAAATCGTAATTCTACTCTTTGCTTTTTCCGCTTGTGGCTGCCTCGTACTCGGCTTTAATGGCCTTCACGACCTCTCGTTCCTCGGCTGTAGGTATCTCACCTTTCGGTTTTATGTAGCTCTTGGATGCGTCCGAAGTCTTCGGTGGAAGTTCGTTATACGTGCATCCACAAACACATGCGCCGACCAAAGCGACCGCTAATATAGCAATTATATTTTGTTTTGTTCTCATTTTCTTAAAATTTGTAAGTACTTTAGAAGCTAAATGACGGGCAAAATGGGAAAATATGACCCAAAAGACACCAAAAGAACGCTAATAAACATATCCCGGGTTTTGCTCCAGTCCGGGATTCAGGTCAACATCCGATTTTGAAATAGGAGATGTGTAGAGATAGGCCTTCGTCGTGTACTTCAGCCCATTACTGATGATCCACCATTCCGGGCAGCCGTTGCGTTTGAGTTCATACCAGCGGTCACCCTCCATGTACATTTCCTTCCTTCTTTCGTCAAAGATAGCCTGAAGCAGCGGTGTCAGAGGCTTTCCGTAGCAGTCCACGACAATCCTGTCGCCCTCCCTGACCTCCGGAAGCGTCCCGACAGTGAGGTCGGAGACTCCCTCAATCCTGTTCCTGCGAAGTTCGTTCAGCCACTTCAGCGCCTTCTCGGAGTCTCCCTTGTGACAGTACGCCTCGGCGAGCATCAGCACCATCTCAGAGAGCCGAAGCTTGCACTCCGGGGTCTTGACGTTCATCCGCTTGCTGTCGAAGCTTGCCCCGTAGCGCACGTCTTTCTCCGGCTCGCCACCGAACAGCCGTATGAGCGCGGCACAGGCAGGGCGCGAGGAAAGGTAGGTCTTCGTGTAGCTGAAATACCAGTCCAGCTCGCTTGAGTTGTTGATGTGCGAGCGCACCAGCACTTCTCCCTTCGTATCATACTTCGAGTTAATCATATCCGCATATTCGGAAATAGGGGTGAGCGACACCCCGCTGTGGGAAAGTATGTCCTTACATTCCGAAATGACCCTGTCCCATTCGCAGCACCAGAAGTCGAGCTTGGCCTCGTAGCCTTTCACTATCCACTTTGTGAACACATACTTCGGGTCTGTCGGATCGAGGGCAAGGGCAGCCTCGAATTGGGCGCGGGCGTAGTCGTAAGTCTGCCGCAAGGTGCCGCGTGTGGGCTTGTCGCTTATGCTGAAGCGGTCAACTACCGGGATTCCAGGAAGTTCGTCCGCATCGTTGTCAGTCCAGCTTTGGCAGAACTCCCGCATGAGGTTGTAGTAGATGATTCCCTTCATCGAATAGGCCGCTGAAAGCGCTCCCTTGGCAACATCACTGTCCTTTCCTGAGAGGTTTTCTATGACGATGTTGCAGTCGCGAACAATCTCCCAGCTGTCTTCGTAGGCCCGCTGCCTGGCCGTGATTTCCTCTCCGGCGTAGAATGTGAGCGATGAACTGCTCTTTATGTTGGCGTCGAGGTCGTCGGCGCAACCTTCGAGGTGCTTGAGCGCGTCCATATTTCCGATGACATACTCATCGCCCCCGCCCTCGATGTCGCGAAGACGGTTGTGGATGATGGAGGCGAACTCCTCGTCGGTTGCCGGGATGACTTCGCCCTGTGGCTGGACGTTCAGGTAGCCGCGGCATCCGGAAAGCCCGCCTATCAGGACGGACGCCGCAATCACATATTCCGTAAATTTCATATTCATATATACAAAGTCTTTAGAACTCCAGACTCAGTCCTCCGGTAACGCTCCGGGTCGTCGGATATGTCGCCCCCGGTATTTCAGGGTCAAGTCCGTCATATTTCGTAAACGTGAAGAAGTTATTCAGCGACAAGTTGAAACTCAAGTTTCTCATTTTCAGCTTCCTGACAGCCTTCTGCGGAAGAGAGTAGGTGAGGACTATCGACTTGACGCGAAGATACGAATTGTCCTTCAGGTACACGGCGTCGACGATGCTCATGTCCATAGGGTTATAGGAGGCAAAATTGTACTTTGCATCGAAATAGTCGTAGATCCGGGGGTATTTCACGCCGCTCGTGTTCGTGGTGGTCCATCTGTCCGTGCGGTCCTTGCTGACATTGAGATGATTGCCGTAGAGGTCGCTGAACTGTGACTGGACCGGCTCTGTGCTGATTCCGCTGTGTTGGGCGCTGCTGTAGGTGGCGGGGTAGCGCAGCTTCTCGTAGGTCTTCGAGCCGAGGGAGAACATTCCGCTGACGCTGAGTTTGAGAGTGCGCCATGCCACGCTGAAGTTGAATCCTCCGGTGTATGGGGCGATGGTGGTGCCGAGGTAGTAGCGGTAGTTATCCGGCTTGTTGAGGTCGGCTGCTGTGGAAATCTCGGCGTCGGGGCGGAGTTCGAACTGGTAGAGACCTGTAGAAGAGTCGATTCCGCTGTATTTTCCGCTGAATATTGCGCCGGTCGGGTAGCCTTCGACATAACGGTCCTTGGAGGTTATTCCGCTCTTGGATACGGGGTTATACTTCAGGACCTTGTTGTAGTTGTAGGCGAAGTTCACTCCCGCGTTCACTGTCCAGTCGTTTTTCTTGAGGATTTTTCCGTTGATTGTCAGCTCCACTCCGCTGTTCATTATGTCTGCGGCGTTGAAGTAGACCTTGGTGAAGCCGTTGGTGCTTTGGACGGGGGAGGAGGTGACTACATCAGTGCTGAGACGGTAGTAGTATTCGGCGTTGACAGTGAGTCTGTCTTTCCAGAGTCCGAAGTCGAGTCCTGCCTTCGCGTCCCGGGTTTTCTCCCACCCAAGGTCGGGATTTGGTGCGGAAGGGACTGTCCCGAGGTTGAAAGTCTCGTCGCCGAAGTAGCGGTATTGCTGCTGAAGATATTGAATCACAAGAAGATGCGAAGTGCTGGTGTTCACATCTCCCGTGAATCCGTAGGCCGCACGAAGAGTGGCGTGTGAGACCACAGGCATCGCCCTCTGCAACCATTTCTCCTCTCCTATGTGCCAGGCCGCTCCTGCACTCCACGTCGGGTTGAACTGCCTGTTGCTTCCGAAGTTGGAACTGCCGTCGGTGCGGAAAGAAGCGTTGAGGACTATGGTCTTACCGAGGTAGTAGTCGGCCGATGCGTAGAAGGATGCGTAGCGGGTCTTGCTGAAATACTCGCCGTTGAGTTTCTCGACTTCTCTTGTCCATTCGTCCTGCGCACCGCTGATTGCAGGGAGCGAGGTCGTGCCGGTCTTCGGGTCGTAGTTGTACCTTTTCGTGAATATGGTGTTGGCGTCCGAGCCTCTGAGTTCCGCCCCGGCGAGGACGTTGAGCGTGTGAATCTCCGCGAAGGTTTTGTTGAAAGCGAAATGTCCCCTCGCCACATAGCTTCCGCGGTTTGTCCTGTTTTGGGATATGTTGCCGTAGAGATTGGTCTGTGAACGGTCGTCGCTGCCGAGACGGTCGCGGAATGCGGAGTAGGTGTATTTGTCGACAATCTTGTCCGTGGAGTTGTTGGCAAAGGAATATGAGACGAGTCCGACGAAATGAAGAGGTTCGATGATCCGCAGGTCAACCTGCGCACGCGCCGTTCCGTTGGTGTTCTTTGTGGAGCTGTAGTTCGAATTGAGCTCGCGGAGTATGCTGAACCCGTTTTTCGGCATCACCTGCTCTGCTCCGCGTCCGTTGTAGTAGCCGAGCGTGAACCAGGTGTTGTCTGCGGCGTAGGAGCCGTCGTTGTATGCCTTCTCGTAGGGGTTTGAGAAATATGCGTAAAGGAACGGGTCAACGCTGGAATACGGCATCTTCGACTCCTGCCTTGCCGCCTCAAGACCGAGGTCGATGCGCACCCAATCCGTCGGGACGAGAGAGGTTTTGGAATTTAAGTTGTAGCGCCTGTAGTCGTTGTTTATCAGCATGCCGTTCTCGTCGTTGAGTCCGAGGGCGACGTAGTAGGTGACTTTGTCAGAACCTCCGCTGAGCGAGAGGTGGTGTCCCTGCGAGAACGAGTTTCTGAACAGCAGCCCGTACCAGTTGGTGTCGATGCCCTTAAGCGATTCTATGCAGGCGTCCTGCGCCTCGCGGTCTCCCTTGAGGTGGCTGAAGTCCCCGAGCCCGGCGCGTATCTGGCCGACGATGCCGACGACAGGGTAGATTGCTGTATTGTCTGTCAGTGACTTCTGATATTTGGCAGCGGAGAACTCGTCCCAAAGTTCGTCCTCCCAGGCGAGTTTTTCCGCCGAGTTCATAAGGTCAAGTGTCCGCTGCGGTCTGAACGAGACGGTGAAGGTGTTGTTGTAGCTGACGCGCATCTTTCCGGCCTCGCCTTTTTTTGTCGTCACGACAATGACTCCGTTGGCCGCCCTTGAGCCATAGATGGCAGCTGCCGCCGCGTCTTTCAGGATGGTTATGCTCTCGATGTCATTAGGGTTTATGTTGCCGATTCCGTTGACGAAGATGTCGTCGAACCCGCCTGTCGCAAGCTGCTCTGCGCTGAGGGACGGCGATTCGCTCTGCATAGGCACACCGTCAACGACCCAGAGCGGCTGCCCGCTTCCGGTCATGCTGTTCGACCCCCTGATTCTGATGCGCGATTCTGTTCCCGGCTGTCCAGAAGTCGCTGACACTGCAACTCCGGCGACCTCTCCCTGCATGAGCGCATCGACTGAAGAGATGGCCTTCGCCTCGAACTTATCCGAACTGATGACCGCCACTGAGCCGGTGATTCTCTTGACCGATGTCTGGGCATAGCCGGTGACTACCACCTGGTCGAGCTGTGTGCTCTCCCACTCCATCACTATCTTCACGCCCGTCGTGTTTCCGTCAGCAATCCTATAGACGACGTCCTTCATCCCGACCGACGAGAAGAGCACCGACTTTGTACCATCCGGCAGCATGAAACTAAAATTTCCGTCCATATCGGTGACTGTGCCGGCCGACTTCTTTTCCATAGACATGACCCCTGCACCGATTACCGGTTCTCCGTTCGGGTCAGTCACCTTTCCTGTGAGCCTTGTCCCCTGTGCCGCAGCGGTGAGGCCCGCGAGGAGAAGCAAGGCGAGGCTGACTAAATGTGCTGTAGCCTTCATAATCAAAACTCTTATACCACTGTTTGGAAACATTCCAATTCCATGACCCGCAAATATAATAAGAATCTGATTATGTGTTTCTGAAACTCGATGGAAAGTCAACAAAATGTTCTAATTTTGCGGATATGAAAAAGGTCTTGATTATCACATACTATTGGCCTCCGTCCGGAGGCTCAGGCGTGCAGAGATGGGTGAAGTTTGCGAAATATCTGCCGCAGAACGGTTGGCAACCGGTGATATATACTCCTGAGAATCCGGAACTTACGGTCGTGGATGGGACATTGGAAGATGATGTTCCGGAAGAGGCCATAGTTCTGAGACGTCCGATTTTCGAGCCCTACGGGATTTACCGCAGACTGACGGGGAAGGGAAATTCCAAAGCTTCCGCGGGTGATGCGGAGGGAAAATCCGTGCATGGAAAGGCAGGGGAGGCCACGGCATCGGAAGTTAATCCGATAAATGCGCAGAAAAAGAGCCTTTCTCAAAAGATTTCGCTGTGGATTCGCGGCAATTTTTTCATCCCCGACCCTCGCTGCCTCTGGATTCGTCCGTCGGTGAAGTTCTTGAAGAAATACCTCAAGGAGCATCCGGTCGATGTGATTGTCAGCACTGGTCCTCCCCACTCGATGCACCTCATTGCGCAGAAGGTGGCGGCGTCAACTGGCATTCCTTGGGTGGCGGATTTTCGTGATCCGTGGACGAGGATGTTCTATTTCAAGCATCTGGAACTGTCTTCGTGGGCGGAGCGGCGGCACGAAAGACTGGAGAAGGGCGTGCTTGACGGGGCGGATGCGATTGTTGCCGTGTCTCCTCTTGTTCAGGACGATTTCAAGAAGATGACAGACACTCCTGTAGAGCTGATTACCAACGGTTTCGACGATGACGACTTCGACAGCGCCTCTGAGGAGATGCGCGTCTCGGAGGAAGAGACAGGAAGCGAGAACGAGGATTTCTTTAACATTGTCCACACGGGGCTTTTTGCCGCGGACGGGAATCCGCTTGAGCTTTGGAGAGTTTTGGCAGAGCTTGCGGCTGCGGACGAAGAGTTTGCGTCAAAGCTGCGCATACGGCTCTCCGGGAAGACTGATACTCAGATTGTTGAGGCAATAGCCGCCGCTGGGCTCAGGAAGTCTCTCGTGAACAGGGGCTATGTCAGCCATGATGAGGCCGTGCGCGAGCAGTGTGGGGCCTCCATTCTGATTCTTCCCCTGCGCCATGAACCGGAATACCGCGCGACGCTTCCGGGCAAACTTTTCGAATATCTCGCCTCACGACGTCCCGTGCTCGGAATCGGGCAGACCGACGGGGCTATGGCGAGGCTGCTCGGCGATGCTCATGCCGGCGTGACGTTCGACTGGGACGATGCCGACGGCATGAAGAAGGAAATTCTCCGCTGTTGGACGCTTTTCCGCGCAGGAAAACTCGACGACAACGATGGTGATATTGACCGCTATTCTCGCCGACGGCTCACCCGCCAGATGGCTCAGCTGTTTGACTCATTAGATATTAATAGATGAAAAAAATTAAAATTAACGATGCCCTCGTGAAGAAGATATTGGTTTATCTTGGCATTGTCGTGTTTTTCGTGGTCCTGTCGTATGCTTTTGTACCTCAGGTTTTGAGCGGAAAGATTGTGAATCAGGGAGATATATCGTCGTGGAAGGGTATGGCGAACGAGGCTGTGACCTACAACGCGCAGCATCCGGAAGACAAGACGCAGTGGACTGACTCGATGTTCGGCGGAATGCCCACGACTGCGACGATTGACGATTTCGATGGTGATTGGACGAAGTGGATGTATAATCTGCTGCTGACCGGCAGGCGTCCGGCGACCTATTTCTTCATCGCTCTTCTTGGCGGATTCCTGCTGATGCTTTCGTTTGGCTGCGGACTCGTGCCAGCGGTAGGAGGTGCGATTGCAATCGCATTCTGTTCGTATAATATGCAGATTATTCAGGTGGGGCACAACACTAAAATGCAGGCGATTGCGTTTTTCCCTTGGGTGCTCGCCGGAGTCGTCTACACCTACCGATGCGCGATGGCAGGACTCAAAGGCGGCTATGGGTTGTATAAGGCTGATGGGGCTGCCGGTCAGGATGAGACAGGAAAGACGGCTACGTGGAAGTCTTGGCTGCCGAAGACGGTGCTCGCATCGGTGTTGTTTGCCCTCGCACTGAGCTTTCAGATAAAGGCGAATCATCCGCAAATTACTTACTATCTGGCGATTGTAATTTTTGTCTATGCACTGACTCTGCTAATATGGGCGTGCGTGAAGAAAGAAGAGCGCGGACGGAGGCTTACGAGGTTCTTTGCAGCCTCGGCTCTGCTGCTCGTCGTGGGCTGCATCGGAATCGCGACGAACGCCAACAAGTTGATTCCCACATACAAATATTCAAAATACACTATGCGCGGGGGATCGGAACTCGCAGCGGACAAGGCTGAGCATGCGGGTGACGCGAAGGCAGTGAAAGAGGCTAAGGCAGCGGCCAAGGGGCTTGACCTTGAATACGCCACGGCCTGGTCATACGGGATTAACGAGATGCCTAACTTGCTGATTCCCAATTTTAACGGCGGGGCCTCATCCTGCGATCCGCATCTGAAGCACGGAGCCACGGAGGAACTTCTCCGGCGTGCCGGACAGCCTAATGTGAAGCAGACAGTAAAGCAGTTGCCTATGTATTGGGGACCGCAGCCTTTCACGGCGGGTCCGATGTATCTCGGTGCCGTCACCATATTCCTTTTTGTCCTCGGACTGTTCCTCTTCAAAGGCAAGGACAAGTGGTGGATTATCGTGGCGACCCTCATCGCGGTTTTCCTCGCATGGGGCAATCATTTCATGTGGTTCACGCGGCTGTGGTTCAACTACGCGCCGATGTACAGCAAGTTCAGGACGGTGTCAATGGCGCTGACTGTGCTTCAGGTGACTGTGCCGCTGCTTGGATTCCTGACGCTTGACAAGATTATAAAGGAAGAGTACAATCACAAAAAGATTATCCGTGCCGTGCTCTGGGCCGGTGGGCTGACGGGCGGTTTCTGTCTGATTATGGCCTTGTTCCCCGGACTTGCGGGGGACTTTACGTCCGCATCTGACGCCGGCATGCAGGATATTCTTGTGGATGCGCTTCGCGAAGACCGCAGGGCGATGCTCCTTCACGACGCCCTCATAAGCCTGTGTGTCATATCCTTGGCATCAGTAATACTGCTGTGGGTATATTGGAAGAAAGAGCCGTTTGTGCGCACAGGAAGGGGCTATGTCGCGGGAACGATAATCGGAGTTCTGGTCCTTTTAGACCTTTTCAGCGTGGGTAAGCGCTACCTGAACAACGACCATTTCATCTCTCCGAAAAATTGGGAGGCGCAGTTTAAGGAGAGACCTGTCGACAGGAGCATACTCGCGGACAGGGATTTGTCTTATCGCGTCCTCGACTTGAGCGTCAACACATTCAATGACGCGCATCAGTGCTACCGCCACAAGTGCATCGGCGGCTACAGCCCGGTGAAACTTCAGCGCTATCAGGACCTCATTGAGCGGTACATTTCCGGAGAAATCAACGCTCTCTACAAGGCGGCCGGTACCTGCGCGACAATCACTGAATTAGAGGAAAATTTGCCGTATCTTCGCATAACATCAATGTTAAACGGCAAATATATCATATTGGGAGAGGATATGGCCCCGGTTGTTAACGACTATGCCTGCGGAAACTGCTGGTTCGTTAATGACGCCCGCACGGCGGAGTCGGTTAATGAGGAGATTGATTTTCTGGGAGATACTGACCTTGATAACACGGTGGTTTTAGGTCCTGATTTTAAAGGTATTGCATCAAAGATTGAAGAGGGTTTCGAGAATCCGGATGATTTCATCAGGATGACCTCGTATGAGCCGAATGAACTTCACTATGAGTGTCGGCTTTCGTCTCCACGTGCTGTAATGTTCAGCGAAATCTACTATCCGGACGGATGGAAGGCATGGGTCGGCCCTGTCGGCGAGGTGGGCGAGACTGTAGGAAACCGCTTCGAAGCGACGTCGTCTGCGGTGGAGACGGAGATTTTCCGTGGCGACTGGATGCTCCGTGGAATGATTCTTCCTACCGGTGAACATGAGATTGTGATGCGCTTCGAGCCTCAGTCTTATGTTGTCGGTGCGCGTATATCCACGGCAAGTTCTGCCCTGCTGATTCTTCTTGTGCTTCTTTCAGCGGTCGGAGCGCTCGTTTTTTCAAGTGATGCGGCTTCAACTTTCTTGAAATAGTAACGTGGACAGAAAAAATACTTGCGAAACTTGAATCATTAGCGAAGTATGGAAAAATGTATAATTGCGGCGGTGGCGGAAGATGGGGCCATCGGAAAGGACAACGCCCTTCTGTGGCGTCTGCCGGAGGATCTGAAATATTTCAAAGCGACAACGATGGGGTGTCCTGTCATTATGGGACGACGTACATTCGAGTCCATCGGACGTCCACTTCCCGGGCGGCTCAATATTGTCATATCCAAGACTTTATGCTCCGACGACGAACGCATTTCCGTGTTCGGAGACTTGCCCTCTGCAATTAGTTTTCTGGAACAGAAGGACGGGGTGCAGCGCTGTTTTGTCATCGGCGGCGCGCAACTTTATGCGGAAGCGATGGGCATTGCCGACAAACTCTATATCACCCGCATCCTCTCCTCAGCCCCTGCCGCCGACCGTCATTTCCCGTCCATTGACCCCTCTACATGGCGTCAGGACAGTGTTTCTCCCCTGCACACCGACCCGGAAACCGGCATCGCATTCACGTTTGACATCTATAGCCGACGGGTATAGTGCCGGCCAGTTTTCGTTATATGAAATATTTGTTCTATTTTTGCCAACGGATTTGTAACTGTATAGTGAGGATTTTTAGCCTTGCATAAACTTTTTAGACAACATAGACATGAAAGTGCTTATACTGTCCTGCTCAACTGGCGAAGGACACAACTCTGCAGCGAAAGCCTATCTTGAATACCTTCAGTCACAGGGAATTGAAGCTGAAGTTCAGGACACTATGGGGCTAGTAAGCCCTGAGGCGAAGGAACGCTCTTCCGAGATATATCTCTTCTCGACGCGCACAAAGCTCTTTGCCATGGCCTACCGTGCGGGTGCGGCGGTGAGCGATGCTCTCGAAACGTCGAAATCTCCGGTGTATTACGCAAATAAACTCTACTGCGACCATCTCCACGACTACATCGAGCAAAATGGATTCGACGTAGTGGTCTGCGTACACATATTCCCTGCGGAAGCCGTCACTGCCCTCAAGCGCAAGGGCAAGCTCACCGCAAAGTCCGTGTTCGTGATGACCGACTACACCTGCATCCCGTTCATGAAAGACACCGAGCTCGACTACTACATCGTTCCTCACGAGCACCTCATTGAGGAATGTGTCAAGAAAGGCCTCCCGCGAGAGAAACTGCATCCGTTCGGCATCCCGGTGAGGAGCATTTTCCATCAGCCTGCAGCCGACAAGCGTGAGGCGAGGGGGCAGTGCATACTTGACTATGGCTATATGGACGCGGACAAGAAATGGTTTCTGATTATGTCCGGCAGCATGGGCTTCGGACACATTCAGGACACGGTCAAGGAAATCCTCCGCAAATGCGGCGACTCCGTCGAGGTCATTCTTGTCTGCGGCAACAATTCTGAGTTGCGCGCTAATCTTCAAAAGAACTTTCGCCACAGTGATAATGTGGTTGCGCTCGGTTTCACTGACAAGATTCCGAACCTTATGGATGCCTGTGACGTGATCTTCACCAAGCCGGGCGGGCTTTCCAGCACCGAGGCCGCTGCGAAGCGCATCCCGATCATCCACACCGCGCCGATTCCGGGCTGCGAAACGATGAACGCCCTGTTCTTCCACTACCATGGCCTCTCTTACGCCACCACCGACATCCGCGAGCAAGTCCGTCAGGCTCTCCTCCTCTGCGAAGACCCCGTCCGCCGCTCCCGCATGATTGCCGCCCAGGCCTCCAACATCAACCCGAACACCTGCCGCGACATCACTGAACTTCTGAAATAGCCTTTTCTTAAATTGTTTAAGATTGGAAAGTCCGCAGGATGGAGAACAAACACATTTGGTCTCCATCTTTGGGCGACGAGTATAACGCAGAAAACGCCTTATTATTTGGATTTTTATTATATTTGCAGCGGATTAGTTGCACATATAGGAGATGAAAAATCTTAAATTCATCATCCTGGCAGGCTCGCTTTGTCTTATTCTTTCGTGTCGGGAAAGCTTTGTGCTTCCTGTGCCGGAAGGCGGTGGAGTAAAAATAGCCTTGACGCAGGATGTCCGGTCAAATGAACTGACCGTAAAATCAACCACGAGTCTTCCATCCGTGGAGGATTTCGAGGTGGAAATCTACAATTCGCGTGCTGTGCGTCTCTATCGTGACACGTACGCAAACACCGTCGGAAAGGAAATACCACTGAACGGCGGCGATTATCGTATTCTTGCACAGCATGGTGACTCTCTTGGAGCGGGATTTGACATCCCGTACTATGTCGCTGACGAGAATTTCACGGTTCATGGGCAGAATGTTGAGGAAATAAATGCCGTAGCAAAGCTCGGAAATGTCAGGATTGCCGTGAATTTCGGAGAGACCTTGAAGACACAGTACTCGTTTTTCTATGCCAAGGTCAGGCGAAAGGCTGGGAAATCCGTGACTTACGCTATGGACGAGACAAGGTATGCCTATCTTCCGGGCGGTGAGTTCATTCTTGAACTCTATGCCGACGTTGACGGCTCTATGAAGTACTATCAGGCAGAGCCGATTACCTGCTCTCCGAATGATTTCATCACCTTCAATGTTGAGACCTCGTCGCGAGAAGGCTCACTTTCGGTAAATGTGAAAATTGACGACTCCGTGAACCTTGTGGAGAAAACAGTCGAGATTCCGGCTTCCGCTTTGCCTGCGGATAAGCCACAGTTGACAGTCACGGGATTCAATGGTCGTGAATACAAGTTTATTGAGGGCGTTCCATCCATAGTGACAGGCGTTTATGCCAATCTTAGCGCAGACAATGGGATCGCGCATCTCTACATGGATTTCAAATCCTCCTACCTTGAGTCTCTCGGGCTTAAGAGCCCACTTGATATCGCAGTTCTTTCCGATGGGGATCGCGCTCTTCTTAAGAAAAGCGGTATTATTGTCCCGTCCGATCTTGCCGGCTCCAAGTTCTCGTTCGTCAATTTTGCGGGATTGCTTGAGAATATATCGTCTGACAGTAAATATTCCCCAGACGCTCCAGCTGCCGAGTTCAGTCTCCGTCTTGAAGACAACGAGGGCGTGTCCGTCTCGTCTGAGAATTACAAAGTTACATTGATTCCCGGCAAGGCCACTTTGACGGAAATATCCGAACTTGATGTGTGGGCAACTAAGATTAATTCAGTTTCGGCGGTGGTTTCCGACGGTGCTCCGGAGAAGTTTGTTCTTGAATACAGCATGGACGGTAATTCCTGGATGGCGGTTAACCCTACGTCTATCAGTGATCATACTCTATCCTTCGGCACGGTCGCAGGTTTCGTTCCGGGCACCGAATACAAGCTTCGTTTGAAGTATAACGACAATGAAAACTCTGTGTCAGAGCCCGCTACTATTAAGACGGAGGCTGCGCAGCAGATTGGAAACGCGGGCTTCGAGGATTGGACAGAGTTGACGTATAATTATAATATTATCATAAGTACCAAGGCGTCATATACATATTTTCAGCCTTGGAGTAACGAATCTTCCGCATGGTGGGCACAGAATAGTGCCGTTGCAATGAAAAATGATGTCACTGGCTTGACGCGCAAGACGGTGAAATCATTCTTGACTGTCGGGTGCTCAACGGATTCACATTCGGATACGAAATCGGCTGTTGTTTTCTCATGCAATGTCGGGAATGCCAACACAAATAGTACTGCAGTGGGGACAACGTATGTCGGAGACCTTTGGCTTGGCAAAGCCTCCGGGAATGGGTCGCATGAATCCGAAGGCCATTCATTTATGTCGCGGCCTACAGCGCTTTCTTTCTATTACAAGTTCAGTCCTAAAGGCTCTGAGAAATTCTATGCAAAAGTAGAACTTAAGGCGCAGGACGACAGCATTCTGTTCTCAAAAGAAATTACTGATGGCCAGTCGGCTTCGGAATGGACTGAATTCAGGATTCCGTTTGAATACACTGACTTGCGTAAAAAAGCTGCTTCGATTTATCTCCAGTTCAAATCCTCTTCAAGTAAAAAACCTGGTGTAAGTACAGGAAATAAAATAGAACTCAACGGCTCCGAACGCGAGGCTCACGTTGGAAGTGTGCTTCGGATAGATGATATAAAAGTTGAATATTAAAGAATAGAAAACGATGAATATGAAAAAGATACCATCCATAATCGTGTTTGCTCTCGCGGTGCTTGCGGGATGCAGCAAAGTTTCCTTTTTCGATAACTCAATGCCGGGTTATATGAGCCTCAGCATGAAAGCGGAAGGGGATTATGTGGACGTCGCTCTCAAGTCGACTGCATCCAACCTTGATGATTTCACTGTAACGATTTCAAAATCCGACGGAAAGTACAAAAGTTCTTGGAAATACTCCGAGTTTCCCGAGGCCGTGAGTCTCGCACCCGGACAGTACACGGTTTCTGCATCGTCTCCTGCTCCTGAGTTCCCTGTCAGCTGGGACCAGCAGACCTATGGAGGAAGCCGTGACTTCACGATTGTTTCCGGCGTATCGTCACCTGTAGATCTCGTGTGCGGGGTGTCTAATGTGAAGGTTTCTATACGGCCTACCGAAAGGTTTCTTTCTGAACTCTCGGATTATGAGATTGTCGTAAAATCTGACGAAGGCTTCCTTACTTGGCATGCGGCTGAAATTGAGGCCAAGAAATCCGGATATTTCCCGGTTTCAACTCTAACTGTGACCGTCAAGGGCAGTCGGGCGATTGATAATTCTGAGACAAATCTGAAGTACCTTATCGAGGGCGTAAAGGCCGCAGACCATCACATAATCAACATTGATGCGGATGTTACGGGCAAGGCCGGGTTTACATTGAGCGTCAGCGAGACAACCAATGACAAGGAAACGGACATAAAGGTTCCGGGGCTCGTGGAGATTCCCGTTGAAGGTGGAGACAAGGAACCGGAGACTCCGGAGCAACCTGATACTCCGGACCAGCCGCAGTCTACCGCGCCTGTCATGGAATGGCCGGCAAATCCTGATTTCACAACAACTGAGCTGAAGTCTGAGGGTATGGATGTCAATCTTGACATCAAGGCTCCGGAGAAAATAAAGACTTTTATAGTTACTGTCGGTTCTGAGACGCTCGCTCCCGTGATTTCACAGCTTACGATGGACGGCTCAGCCAATATGGACCTGATAAACGATTCAAACCTCACATCCGGTCTTGCCGGCATCGCTCCGTCACTGCCTACCGGGGACAAACTTTATGAGCAGACGGAAGTTAAATTTCCTCTGTCAGACCTGCTTCCTCTCATTTTGACATATTCTCCGGCGGTTGGTTCCGAACATTCTTTTACATTGACTGTCACTGACTTCAAGGGGCAGAAACTTGAAAAGACACTTGTGTTCCGTTATGAAGGCAATTAAGAGATTTTTCATGCTCGCGGCCTTTACTGCCGTTGGCGTTTCTTGCTGCCGGGTCGCCGGGGATGTGGAGCCGTCAGGCTACTTGTCCGTCAGCGTGAAGCAGGACAGCAGGTTGATTCCGGTACTGAAGAGCACGCCGGAAGAAGAGACGGTCTTTTCCCTGACCGTCTTTGACAAGTCCGGAACTTCCGTTGCCGAGTATGCTGATCTTAGGGAACTCGCAGCGTCCCCTCTGCAGCTTCCGATGGGAAACTATTCCCTTGCGGCTGCATCCGGAGCGGTTCCAGCCGCGGCTTTTGAATCTCCGGTTTGGGCTGGGAACAAGTCCTTTCAGATTAAGCCGGACATTGTTAACAGCGTCGATGTGACGTGTACGCTTGCCAATATAAAGGTGACTGCGGAGTTCTCTGACGAGATTAAGGCTGATTTCCCAAAGTATGAACTGACCGTAAGCAATGGCGCTGGAAGCCTTGTCTACAGCAATGTGGACGGCACAGTCTCAAATGCGGGATATTTCTCAGTGACAGACAAACTTGAGTGGAAACTTTCCCTCGTCAATGCCGAAGGCAGAAGTTACACCATGACGGACTCCTACAGTGCACCAGCCGCAAGGCAGCACTACAATCTGAAATTCGCTCTCGCACAGAGGTCTGACGTCGGCAATACTGGAATACGTCTTGTGGTCGATAATAGCCTGACTGTGTATGAGCATGACCTTGTGCTGGACTTCTCCATACCTTATGACCCGAGCCTCGATGCCGACGGGAAAATAGTTGCTACTTCTGCTTTTCCTTGGGCAATGTTCGCCACATTGGAGGGGAAATGGCTCTCCGAAGGTGCTCCTGAAGGGATTGGATTCGAGTACAGAAAAAAAACGGAGACCGATTGGCAGACCGTTGACGCGTCACTGATTGTAAGGGATGATGCGAAAAGAACCTTCTCCGCGGAAGTACGTGGACTTGAGCCTTCAACTGAATATGTATTCCGTGCGGTCTCTGCCGATGAGCATGATACGACTGTCAGAAGTTTCACAACCGAGGCTGCTGCCGTGATTCCGAACATGAGCTTTGACAGCTGGTGCCAGAAGGACGGAAAGATATGGTATGCCAATGAAAGTCTTGACAACATCATATTCGACTCCGCCAACGGTTCCGGAATGATTATAGGAACAGTTCCGGAGGAAACGGATGTCGCGGTCTCAGGAGACGGCAAGAAGGCATGCCGTATGGAAAGCAAACTCGGTCCGTTCAACATCTTCGCCGCGGGAAATATCTATTCCGGACAATTCGTCAAAGTTTCCGGACTCGGTGCCGAACTCAAATGGGGCTATCCTTTCACTTCGAGGCCGCTTGCCCTCAAGGGATATTACAAGTATGCTCCGAAGACTATCGAAAATGCAAAAGATCCGTACACGGACAAGAAGGGCCAGATGGACGAATGCTCGATTATAGTTCTTCTTACCGACTGGCCGGCTCAGTTTAAGATTAACACCACAAACAAGACATTCGTTGACTACGAAAATGACGAGCACATCATAGCAATGGGCGCTCTCTATTCTTCAAATACGGATTCGGAGTATGTCCCGTTCACACTTAAGCTCGATTATAAGGATAGGACACGCATCCCGACATACGCTGTTGTTGTTTGCTCTTCAAGCCGTTACGGCGACTATTTCACAGGAGGCGCGGGAAGTGTGCTTCTTATTGACGAATTTGACTTTATTTACAATCCGGATGAACTGTAAAATTATTCACAGCCTTTGTGCGCTTGCCGTTGCAATGCTTCTTCTCCCGCTCTCTTCGGAGGCGAAGAAAAAAGATGGTTCGGAAAGGAAACTTTTCAGTCGCGGTATAGACAATACTCCAACTGTGTTTATCCCCAAGGGTACGATAGGCACCGGTGTGGCTTTTTCCTACAATGAATACAACATCGGAAAGGCTTCGGACGATGTCGGCTATCAGATGCTGTTTTCTATGCTTCAGGGAATGAAGGGAAACTTCATGAATTGGAGTGTCGCGCCTCATATTTCCTATTTTGTTGCGGACAACATATCCATCGGTGCCCGTTTTGACTATTCGCGCACTTCCGCAAATCTCGCGAACGCAAGTCTTGCCGTCTCCGATGACCTTGCCCTAAACGTGAGCGACTTCAACTATTTCAAGCATTCGTATATGGGGGCTCTCACCTGCCGCTACTATATGTCCTTGGCGAAGAGCCGGCGTTTCGGAGTGTTTATGGAACTCCGTGCTGCTGGCGGATATGGTCAAGCGGAGAACTACAGGCAGCCCGACGGCAACAAGTTTGGCACATATCAGGATATCTATAAGATGGAAGTCGGTCTTGTGCCCGGTTTTATCGTTTTCGGTACTGAGAATGTGGCGGTTGAGGTCTCTGTCGGAGTGCTCGGCTTCAATTGGCAGAAGGTATGCCAGCTCACCAATCAGGTGGAATACAGCGAGATGAGCAAGTGCGGTGCGAACTACAAGATAAACCTGCTTTCCCTTGCTCTCGGAGTATCATTCTACATCCCGACTAAAAAATAAGGAGGTATGGACATGAGAAAATTATATCTGTTTATCATGGTTTCGGCATTTGCTGCCGCTCTGACGTGTTCGTGCATAAAGAATGATATGTCATATCCTATTGTCGAGGCATACGTTGACGAGTTCGAGGTTGAAGGGCAGAAGTCCGTGGAGATAGACAAGTCTTCTCGCACGATAAGCCTTGTTTTGGAGGAAACGGCCGATATGTCATCGCTGAAGGTCGTGAAATTCTCAATGAAGCCTGAAGAATATTACCACAGGCCTCTCTGCTCCACAGCGGAATTTTCAGTCGGCGACAACATTGACCTTACGTCCGAGCTCACCTTCTCTCTCAAGACATTTCAAGAATATGAGTGGAAAATCACTGCCACCCAACCGATTGAGAGGTATGTCAACGTAGAGAATGCCGTTGACGTCGAGTTCTATCTCCGTGAGCATAAAGTGCTTGTGAGCGTGAGTCCTAACCAGTCTCTATCCGAAATCGTGATTGAGGACATGAAACTTGGTCCGGAAGGCTCCACGGTAACGAAAACTATCGGAACTGAAAGCGGCGAGACCATCACCCGCGACTGCATTTTTCCTATGACGCTCGACTGCCTTTTCGAGCGCACGTTTTATGTCGTATATAATGGTGAGTCCGAGAAATGGACGGTGTCGTTCGTTCAGAAAAGCGTGGAATTGGCGATTACATACGTCAACGCATGGGCTCTTGACGCAATGGTGGAGGGCGAGTTCGACGGTAATGGGACTCCTTATGTCGAGTATAGGAAGGAGTCGGAATCGAAATGGAAGAAGAGCACCGATGTGATTGTGTCGAAGTCATCTGTCACGGCGAACATCAAGGGACTTTCGCACAAAACCGCATACGTGGCAAGGCTTGTCAATGGTGAGCAGGTCAGCGATGAATATTCGTTCACGACCGAGGAAGCTGCACAGCTGGCTAACATGAGCTATGATGACTGGTATACCGGTAACCCTAACAGCACATGGTATCCGGGACCATCGGGCAAGAAAATCTGGGACACCGCGAACAAGGGCACGAACATGTTTTCGAGCCAGAACCCATCTCGCCCGGAAGAGGGCTTCATCGCCGTCAAGGGACAGGGGAAGAAGGCCGCCCGTTTGGAAACAATCAGTTTTCTCGGCAAGCTTGCTGCTGGCAACGTGATTACAGGCGAGTTTCTCCGTGCGAGCGTTTCAGGCGGAGTCGGCGCCGAACTGACTTGGGGGACCCCGTTCGCATCGCGTCCTAAGGCACTAAAAGGCTACTACGCATACGACCCTAAAGTCATTGACACTTATTACGACGAGGAACTTCATGCGGACAAGAAGGGTACAATGGACAAGCTTCAGATTCTTGTGATGCTCACCGACTGGGATAAACCTTTCCTCGTGAAGACCGCATCAAAAGTTTTCGTCGATCAGGAAAATGATCCTCATATAATTGCACACGGGACAATAGAAAGCGACGTCAAGACTGTGGATGAGAACGGAAACCTCAAGTATGTCGAGTTTGAATGCAAACTGAACTACCGCGATACTAAGCGCAAGCCTAAATATGTCGTGGTAATTTCCTGCTCAAGTCTCTACGGCGACTATTTCACCGGAGGAGAGCACAGCGTCCTCTACGTTGACGAGTATAGTTTCGTCTATTGATGGAATCCCCTTTCTTCTGGTTTTTCTGTTTTTTTGAACCATTGGTTTGAATTTTATCATTTTTCGTTATATTTGTGCCGGGTGTCAGTAGAAGATTGATACTCATTAATTTAAAACGGTACTGATATGAGACAACTGATTGTGAAAATATGCCGGGTTTTGCTTACGGCTATGGGTTTTGCTGCCGTGACCGGTTGCCCTAAAATGTATGGTTGCCCTGAAATTCCTGCAATGTATGGCTCTCCTCATTGTGATGTGACTGTCAAGGGTGTTGTTACTGATGAAAGAGAGAACCCGATTGAAGGGATACGAGTGAAGGCCGTGCAAGCCATGCCTAAACAAGCGGGAGTGGAACTGGACAGATATGAATATGATTTATTCAAGTCTCTGACTGACAATGCCGGGGCATTCAAACTCAGCGGTGCTGTGACATCGTTTGATAATCCGGAAGTCTATGTGATAACCGAGGATATTGACGGCGAAGAGAACGGCGGATGTTTTGCTCCGGAAACGCTTAAAGTTGACATCGTTAAGGTGAAGGATGGCGATGATAATTGGTATTTCGGGGCATACGAGAACGCGACTCCCGTCGAAATAAAACTGAAACCGGAAGAGAAATCCGAGAAATGATGGGTGGGGTAAGCCTTAGACAAAGAATCGCCCTTGAACTGCAGCGACAGCTCACCCTTAACTGTGCGCGGGAGCATCCGCTGAGGGAAATTTTCTGGGAATGTACCCTTCGCTGCTGTCTTGAGTGCCGCCATTGCGGAAGTGACTGCAAGGTGACCTCCGGTCTGAAAGATATGCCTTTCGCTGACTTTGAAATGGTGCTCCGGCGTATTAATGAGGCCTATGGCCCGGAGGACAAGATGGTGATTCTCAGCGGCGGCGAGCCTCTGATGCGCCGCGATCTCGAGGACTGCATCCGCAGAATCCGTGAAATGGGTTTCTCATGCGGAATGGTCACAAACGGCTATCTGTTGACAAGGGAACGTGCGGCCGGACTTCTCCGTGCCGGGCTTGGCAGCGCAACCGTTTCGATTGACGGCACCGAAGCCGACCATGACTGGATGAGGGGCGTGTCTGGCAGCTTCACCCGCGCCTTGAATGCAGCAATGATTCTTTCTGGAAGCGGCATCGTCTTCGATGTCGTAACCTGCGTGAACCGCCGAAACCTTGCGCATCTCGAAGAACTTAAGGATATCCTGATATCCTCCGGCATAAAGGCCTGGCGCCTCTTCACCATCTTCCCGGCTGGACGCGCGGCCGAAGACCCCCAACTTCAGCTCTCTTCTCAGGAATTTCGAAGTCTGATGGATTTCATAGTCCGCACGCGAAACGAAGGCCGCATCCGCACGAGCTATGCCTGTGAAGGCTTCCTCGGTGAGTATGAGGGCAAGGTTCGCGACAACCTCTATATGTGTCAGGCAGGTCTCACTGTCGCTTCGGTTCTTGCCGATGGCTCCATCTCCGCCTGTGCCAGCATCCGCAGCGACTACCATCAGGGCAACATCTACAAGGACGATTTCGTCGACGTTTGGGAAAACCGCTTCCGTCCCTACCGCGACCGCCGCTGGATGAAAAAGGACGACTGCGCCACCTGCAAGTGGTTCCGCTACTGTCAGGGCAACGGAATGCATCTCCGTGACTCCCAAGGCAATCTTCTCCTCTGCAACCTCAAGAAACTATAGACAATGGGGGGGTGACCAAAAAGTCTTTTGTTTCCCCTCCTCCGGACTTCCTAACCCCCGCAGACTAACGTCTGCGACCCCTATAGGGGTATCTCGCGCCCCGGCGCGGTCCCTTCGGGACTTTTTAGTCGGCCCCATCATTTCTTGGCTTCCATCACGATGTCATCAACAAGATAGGCCATTCGCAATCCCACATTAACCAACGGATGCTCGACAATCATTGTTGTTCCGCGATATACTCTCATTTTGCAAAGTCAGTCTTTAGATTATTGGCCTTCATATATGCAAGCACTTCGTCAACGATATAAGATTTGCTCTGCGTGTGCAAAGTTTCATAACTCGGGAACAGAAAACCGTTCACGCCACCGATGCTGTTCAGCTCATTGTAGATGACGCTCCCCGGAACACCAAGATGTTCGGCAGTGTTTTCAATGCAGAAAACTGCAAATTCCGTAGCTCTTTCCTTGATTGTCATATCTATGCAAACATAATTGTCTTACTTTGGGCACATTTGCCTACTGCAATTTTAATAAAAATATGTGATA
>OLVY01000328.1_pt1 | contig 36429 bp, 25 predicted proteins | sample 1674261 | NCBI WGS metagenome assembly OLVY01 (sample SAMEA103958155, study PRJEB25191) | human gut metagenome | biome: human-associated habitat [ENVO:00009003]; feature: intestine environment [ENVO:2100002]; material: feces | place: Germany | collected 2013/2015
GGCGCTGGGGCCATTCTTCCACTGGAAAGTAGCAGTATATGTGCCAGAAGCAGTCACCTGATCCGTCACATCAAACTGCAACGGAGAACCTTGCTGGAGTTCCCATGGACTGCCCGAGGAATGCTTTTCTTCCGCACTCAGGGCGTCCAACATTTCCCGGTGGGTATTCATCACACGATTAGCAACGGCCAAAGTATCCCCCGCCGGTTTGGCAGAATATATTTTCCCATTTCCAGCAAAGGCCAGCTCATCCCGAACCATCTTATCCATAAATGTGGCATGGGCGGCATCACGCGTCTTCTTTCCGGTCAGGACATCCATCTGAAATTCAAAAAAATTCTTCCACCGAGGCAAATAAAAATCGGAAACAAGCCCGGCCCACTGACGATTGGAATAATCATTCAGAGACCGGGGAACCTGATCAATCCACGTAGTGATAAGCATCTTCGCAGACTTGTCCATCAAGGCTTTTTCCTGCCGGGAATCACCCCAATCCAAAGCTCTTTTCTGCCAAGTTCCTAATAGGAACTGGCTATCCGTCGCCAAAAGGGCATCCATATCTGAAATCAGAGACAGGAAACGCTTTACCTGCTTCCTGTACACAGCCAAATCTCCGGAATCAAAAGCACTCCTGACCTGTTGAAGCTGGTAAAAAGCAGCGTCCGCAAGAGCCTGACGCACAACATCCACCAAATCATAACGAAACGTCTCCTTTTTCACCAAATTCGGCTGATCATTCGCGGCCTTCAGATAACCGCGCGCCGCCTTTACAATATCGCCCAGGTGATAATATCGCTCCCCGCTGGACCATGTAGATGCCTTTCGAACATTCCAGGACGGGCGGGCGCAAATAATAGACTCCGTACACCCTTCCTGAGAACGAACGGGGTTATAGATGGAGGAAGACAGAACTTCCAACGCCTTCACGACAGCCTTTGGTGCGGAACCGTAACGCTGGCGCGCGTACTTTCCAAGCCACTCCCGGACGGAAATATCCTCCCTAGTCCACAAACGGTCGCTGAACAGGGCGTAATGAAGGGGGTTCGTCTCAAGCCCTTCGGACAAAGTTCCCATGCCCACCAGCCCCTTATCCTTATAGCCGGACAACTCGCTTCCAAGCCGGGACAGAAGGGGAACCCCCCCGTACATTCCCGTATTGCCTCCAAAGTTCGCCAGTTCGCACCAGACCCACGGAATACCATTAAAAGTCCTTAAATTCTTTCCCCCGTTAGCCATATCCTTGGTAAGCTGCAATACAAGCGCACGCTCCGGATCCAACCCGGACAACAACTCTCGGGTAGGATTTCCACCCCAGGCCTGAATCACCCAGAAAGCCCCCGGAGAAGCCTTTTGCATGGCTTTCTGCACTGCCTGTGCCGCCTGCGTTACGTCAATATCCCCGCCAAACATCTTTCCGGGAATGCCGTATATCTTGCGGAGAGCCTTGTACCAGTCCGCGGCCAGTTTGGGAAAAGCCTCGCAAGTGGGATCCACCACCCACGGCCTCCTGAAATTAACCCATTCCCCCTGAGGAATAATCTTCAATCCGTCTATCCGGACATTTTCCTGAAAGTCAGAAGGAACAAATCCCACATACCCCTGAAGTACAGGTGTCATCCCCAACTGTTCCATACGGGAGACAATGCGCCTTCCCATCTGGGCCATTTTATTTATCTGTTGCTGGCTCAGCGGACCACCGTGGCCTTCCAGATTTCCCATATTCCACCACGCGGCAAATGCCGGATTAGGGATAAAACGAAGAGCTTTTTCCCGGGGATACCCCAAGCCTGTCAGAAAATCTTCCCATGTCTTTTCCAAACCCGCCGTTACCAGCGCATGCGTAAACCCATTCAACGCCAGAAAATCAATCTCTCGCTGCCATCTGTTCCAATCCCAAAAAGCCGCCGTATAAGAAAGGGTGCAGTAATTATAGGCAAAAACGATATTCCACGGGCTTTCTACCGTAACCGGACTGGCGGGAACCGGCAAAGGGGAAGGAAGCGTTATCCGATTTCCGTTCCACGAAAAATGGACCCTGGCTATATTCTTTAAATACCATCCATACCCCGCCACCAAGCGGCGCACATCTGACGCCTCCACCCGGATACCTCCGGCAATACCGGAAATAGTGATCTTGTTACCCTGATCCGGATTTAAGTGGAACAAGACAGAACCCTTTGCCGAGGGAGTTACACGCGCCACTACATCTTCAGCCGCCGCCACAGGCGATCTTTCTGCGGCAGATACGCAAACAAGCGAAGAAATGGCAGTTCCAAGAAGCGCCCCGGCGGCAAAAGCATGAGAAAACATAGTAACACTAATACATACAAGAAATACGACATCTTACAAGAAGGAAACAAACTAAGAGAATGAAGGGGAGAAGAACGGGACCGAGCAAGAAAAGAACAGGCCCCGCGAGTCAAGTGACTGGCGGGGCCTGATGAAAAAAAATCCCGGCGGCGACCTACTCTTGCGGGACCTATCGTCCGACTACCATTGGCGCGGCAGCGTTTCACTTCCGGGTTCGGAACGGGACCGGGTGGGACCACTGCGCTCTGGCCACCGGGCTTCAGGGGGAAGAGGTGATTTTTTCTTCATCCTGCCTGCCCGGGAGCCCTGCTTTTTTGGGGGCTTCTGAGTGAGGGATTTTTTTCAGGGTATGTGTGTGGCGGCTAAGAAGATTTCCGTCCTTTGTGTGGGGAGGGATTCAGCGTAAACTGACATCTGCGTGGCTGGTGGTTGATGAACATGCACAGGTAAATGAGACAAGAGCAAGTTGTCATTCACGACGGGGAGTGATGTAATATGATGAAGTCAATTGGTAATTAGTATCGCTCGGCTCAATACATTGCTGCACTTACACCTGCGACCTATCAACGTGGTGGTCTTCCACGAACCTGTAGGGAAAACTCATCTTGGGAAGGGCTTGGCGCTTAGATGCTTTCAGCGCTTATCCCGTCCGCACTTAGCTACTCGGCCATGCACTTGACAGTACAACCGATGCACCAGTGGTGCGTCAGACCCGGTCCTCTCGTACTAAGGTCTGAACCCCTCAATTTTCCAACGCCCACAGAGGATAGAGGACCGAACTGTCTCGCGACGTTCTGAACCCAGCTCGCGTGCCGCTTTAACCGGCGAACAGCCGGACCCTTGGGACCTTCTCCAGCCCCAGGATGCGACGAGCCGACATCGAGGTGCCAAACCACGCCGTCGATATGAACTCTTGGGCGTGATCAGCCTGTTATCCCTAAGGTACCTTTTATCCGTTGAGCGACGGCAATTCCACTTTCTACCGCCGGATCACTTGGGCCTGCTTTCGCATCTGCTCGACTTGTTGGTCTCACAGTTAGGCGGGCTTATGCCCATGCACTCGACACCCGGTTGCCAACCGGGCTGAGCCCACCTTCGCGCTCCTCCGTTACTCTTTGGGAGGATACCGCCCCAGTAAAACTGACCGGCTGACACGGTCCTCTGGCCGGATTCACGGCTCAGGGTTAGATCCTCCAGTTTCAAAGGGTGGTGTCTCATTGATGACTCGGACGCCCCCTAAAGGGCGTCTTCAGCGTCTCCCACTTACTCTGAGCATTAAAACCGAAGAAACAATGACAGCTTACAGTTAAGGTCTATAGGGTCTTTCCGTCCTTCTGCGGGTAGGCGGCATCTTCACCGCCACTACAATTTCACCGAGCTCACGGCTGAGACAGCGCCCAGATCGTTACACCATTCGTGCAGGTCGGAACTTACCCGACAAGGAATTTCGCTACCTTAGGACCGTTATAGTTACGGCCGCCGTTTACCGGGGCTTCAATTCAGGGCTTCCCTTTCGGTGACCCCCCCTCTTAACCTTCCGGCACCGGGCAGGTGTCAGGCCATATTCGTCATCTTATCGATTTCGCATAGCCATATGTTTTTGGTAAACAGTCGCCTGGGCCATTTCTCTGCGCCCGCGTCGCCGCGGGACCCCTTATCCCGAAGTTACGGGGTCAATTTGCCTAGTTCCTTGGCCGTGATTCACTCGAGCGCCTCAGGATTCTCTCCCCACCCACCTGTGTCGGTTTACGGTACGGGCGGCGCGACGCTTGGCGCGCACACGCTTTTCTCGCGAGTATGGTTACCTGCTCTGTCGGCTCGCCCGAAGGCTCGCCGTACTGTCGGCTTTCGGTCTCCCTACGGCCTTCAACGGGGAATTCCGTCTCCCCGCGGCAGTGTCACTCCTCGGTCGCGTGTGCGCCTGGCGCGCCGGCTGCGGAATGTTGACCGCATCGGCATCGGGATCACCGTTCGGCTTACCCTTAGCTCCCGGCTGACCCGGGGCCGTTTAGCGTGGCCCCGGAAACCTTGGGTTTTCGGCGGAGATGTTCACACATCTCTTGTCGTTACTCATGCCTACATTTTCTTTTCCGGACGCTCCAGCACGGCTCGCGCCGCGCCTTCGGCGCCGACCGGAATGCTCCCCTACCACGGCGCGCGCTATGGCGCGTCGTCCTCGGCTTCGGCGACGGTCTTGATGCCCGATCATCATCCACGCGGCTCCGCTCGACCAGTGAGCTGTTACGCACTCTTTGAATGAATAGCTGCTTCCAAGCTAACATCCTGGCTGTCTCTGCGGTGCCACTTCGTTCTGTCTCAACTTAGACCGTTCTTGGGGGCCTTGGCCGGAGGTCTGGGCTCTTACCCTCTCGCCGCCGGATATTAGCACCCGACGACTCACTCCCGTCATAGATCACCGCGCGCATTCGGAGTTCGTCTGGAATTGATAGGCGGCGAAGCCCTCGCTTCCAATCGGTAGCTCTACCTCACGCGGGAAACTGACGAGGCTGTCCCTAAAGACATTTCGGGGAGTACGAGCTATCTCCCAGTTTGATTGGCCTTTCACTCCTACCCTCGCCTCATCCAAGCCCTTTTCAACGGAAACTGGTTCGGGCCTCCAGAGCCTGTTACGGCCCCTTCACCCTGGACAAGGGTAGATCACTAGGTTTCGCGTCTGCTCACGCCGACTGAACGCCCTGTTCAGACTCGCTCTCGCTGCGGCTCCGCCACTGAATGGCTTAGCCTCGCCGGCGTGAGGCAACTCGTAGGCTCATTATGCAAAAGGCACGCCGTCACACCATAATGGTGCTCCGACCGCTTGCAAGCGCACGGTTTCAGGCTCTATTTCACTCCCCTCCCGGGGTGCTTCCCACCTTTCCCTCACGGTACTGGTACACTATCGGTCTTCGGCAGTCTTCAGCCTTGCGGGATGGTCCCCGCTGATTCGGACAGGATTCCACGTGCCCCGCCCTACTCAGGTGCCGGCATCCGCATCCGCACGTTACCCGTACGGGGGTGTCACCCTCTGCGCCCACGCTTTCCAGACATGCTCCGGTTTGCGCGGATGCGGACATCGCCGGTCCTACAACCCCGCCGCGTCCTCGAACGCGGCGGTTTAGGCTCCTCCCTCTTCGATCGCCACTACTAAGGGAATCGACTGTTTCTTTCTTCTCCTCCGGGTACTAAGATGTTTCAGTTCCCCGGGTTCGCCCCGGCTCGCGCCGGTGCACGGCCTTCAGCCGTGCGGGTTGCCCCATTCGGACACGTCCGGATCAACTCCCGTTTGCAAATCCCCGGACATTTTCGCAGCTTACCGCGTCCTTCTTCGCCTGCCGAAGCCAAGGCATCCTCCGTGCGCTCTGACTTCTCTTTCTCTGTGAATCTTTCGTTGTTGTGAAATTGCATCAACCTTCATATATCGCTATATATCGGCTAATCTATTCTTTTACACTTACCTCGTTGTAATCTCTCAGTATTGTCAATGAACTTTGTTTTGTACCGCTTCTTCCGAAACGGGCTGCAAAGATACGCACTTTTTCTTTACTACCAAATTTTTTTTGACTTTTTTCAGGAATATTTTTCAGCGGGGTGGAATTCTCACCTTTAAATAGTACCTTTGTTTGCCGCAGAGCCTGGGCGGGTGCTTCGACCAGGAAGACACCGGCGCTTCGACAAGCTCAGCGGCGACCCGGCGGCCAAAGGAAAGCCCGGCAGCCGATGGAAAGACCCGGCGACGGGCCACATAAGAAAGAAACAATAACAAAATAACGATCGATGGAAGAAACAAGAAATTCATTGCCGGAGAACGCTCAAAGGGAGCTGACGCCGGGTGAGGAGTACAAGCCGCTCCTGGGGGCGGAAAGGAAATGGGCGGAAGTGACGCCATATTCAGTGACGCTCGGTCTGCTGATGGTGGTCATCTTCTCCGCGGCGGCGGCCTATCTGGGTCTTCGCGTGGGGCAGGTGTTCGAGGCCGCGATCCCTATCGCGATCATCGCCGTGGGTCTGACCAGCGCGCTCGGAAAAAAGGAAGGTCTGGGGCAGAACGTCATCATCCAGTCCATCGGAGGCTGCTCAGGGGCCGTGGTGGCGGGCGCCATATTCACACTCCCTGCCATCTACATCCTCGGAGTGGATGTCAGTTTCATGCAGATGTTCCTTTCCTCGCTGCTTGGCGGTGTCTTAGGAATATTATTCCTCATTCCTTTCCGGAAATATTTCGTGAAGGAGATGCACGGGAAGTATCCTTTCCCGGAGGCGACGGCCACCACACAGATCCTCGTTAGCGGCGAAGGCGGCGGCAAGGGTGCGGGAACGCTTCTTGTCAGCGGTCTCATCGGTGGTCTTTATGACTTCATCGTCAGCACTTTCGGAGCCTGGGCGGACACCGTGAGCACAACTGTTGCCGGCATCGGACAGACAATCGCCGACAAGGCCAAGGTCGTTCTGAAGCTGAACACCGGGGCGGCTGTGCTGGGTCTTGGCTACATCGTCGGTCTGAAATATGCCTTCATCATCTGCTGCGGCAGTTTCCTGGTGTGGCTGGTGATCATTCCGCTGATGAACCTCATCTGGGGCGGTCAGGTGATCGACCTGATGGGGACCGGTGTGACAATGACAATCGGGGAGATGAGCCCAGACCAGATATTCAAAGATTACGCGCGCCACATCGGCATCGGCGGCATCGCCACCGCCGGCATCATCGGCATCATCAAGTCGTTCGGTGTGATCAAGTCGGCTGTCGGTCTGGCTGTCGGTGAGTTCTCCAAGAAGGGTGGCAATGCCGGGAAGGCCGAGAGGACGCAGGAGGATATTCCTATGAAAACCATCGTGTTCGGCATCGTGCTGACGCTTCTGGCGGTGTTCGCCTTCTTCGCGTTCGGAGGAGTTGTGAACAACATCTGGCAGGCGGTTGTCGGGCTGCTGATCGTGGCGATCATCTCGTTCCTGTTCACTACCGTGGCGGCCAACGCCATCGCCATCGTCGGCACGAACCCGGTGAGCGGCATGACGTTGATGACGCTGATCATCGCGGCGCTTATCCTTGTTGGTGTGGGTCTTAAGGGCAACGCCGGCATGGCCGCAGCCCTGATCATCGGCGGTGTCGTCTGCACGGCGCTTTCGGTGGCCGGTTCCTTCATCACCGACCTTAAGATCGGCTACTGGATCGGCAGCACTCCGAGAAAGCAGGAAGGCTGGAAGTTCGTGGGCGTGGCTGTGGCCGCGGCGACGGTCTGCGGCGTGATGCTGGTGCTGAACAAGACCTACGGATTCGTCGGTGACCAGGCGCTCGTGGCTCCTCAGGCCAACGCGATGGCGGCTGTGATCCAGCCTATGATGAACGGCGGCGGCGCTCCGTGGCTGCTCTACGGGATCGGGGCCGTGCTGGCCATAGTGCTGACCTTCCTCAAGGTCCCTGCCCTGGCGCTCGCGCTGGGTATGTTCATTCCGATCGACCTGAACCTGCCTCTTCTGATAGGCGGAGCGATCTCCTGGTTCGTCAGCACCCGCTCGAAGGACAAGGCGCTTAATGAGATACGTCTGAACAAGGGTACGCTGATCGCTTCCGGTTTCATCGCCGGCGGCGCGCTGATGGGAGTCGTGAGCGCTCTGCTCAAGTTCTTCAACGTGGATTGGTTCCTGACCGGCTGGAACGCCCAATACGGCGAGGCCATCGCCATCATCCCGTTCCTCGGAATCATCGCCTACACCATCATCGCCTCTTTGAGGGCTAAGGAATAAACAAACGGCCACCGTGCCCGCCGAAGTGCCATTATGAAAGTGGCCTCAACAGGCTCGGTGACCAGAAAATAACAAGAATAATGGAAAAAGTTTTAGACAGGTTCCTGAGGTACGTCAGCGTTGACACTCAGTCGAACGAGGAATCAGAGAGCCAGCCATCGGCGGAGAAGGAGCTGAATCTGCTGCGGATGCTGCGCGACGAGCTGCAGGCTCTCGGAGTGGAAGCCACTCTTGATGAATATGGTTACGTGATGGGCACGATCCCTTCGAACATCGAGGCGAAAGTGCCGGCGGTCGGATTCATCGCTCACGTGGACACCGCTCCGGACGCTTCGGGAGCGGACATCAAGCCTCAGATCATCAATGAATATGACGGCGGGGACATTCCTTTGAAAGGTGTGCCTGGACTGGCGCTGAAGCCTTCGGAGTTCCCGGAGATGCTTCATTATGTGGGGCAGACGCTCATCACCACCGACGGCACAACCCTTCTGGGTGCGGACGACAAGGCCGGCGTGGCCGAGATCATGGACGCGGTGCAGTACATCGTGGAGCATCCCGAGTTCAGGCACGGTGAGATCAAGATCGGTTTCACGCCTGACGAGGAGATCGGGCGCGGCGTGGTTAAATTCGATGTCAAGAGGTTCGGGGCTGAATATGCCTACACGATGGACGGCGGGGAGATCGGCGAGCTGGAGTTCGAGAATTTCAACGCGGCCTCGGCGAAGATACATATTCAGGGAAGGAACGTGCACCCGGGCTACGCGAAGGGCAAGATGAAGAACGCCATTCTGATCGCGACTGAACTGAACGGACTGCTGCCTGTTCAGCAGAGGCCTGAATATACCGAAGGCTACGAGGGCTTCTTCCACATTGTCGGTTTCAGCGGTTCGGTCGAGGAGGCGGATGTCACCTACATAATCCGTGACCATGACCGCAAGGAGTTCGAGAGCAAGAAGGAGATCATGCGTAAGTGCGTGGATTTCATCAATGTGAAGTACGGCGAGGGTACGGCTGTGGCCACTGTCAAGGATCAGTACTACAACATGCGCGAGCAGGTCGAGCCGCACTATCACGTGGTTGAGAAAGCCGTGAAGGCGATGGAGATGGCCGGCATCAAGCCGAAGATCCAGCCTATCCGTGGCGGCACCGACGGTGCTAACCTGAGTTTCAAGGGGCTGCCTTGCCCGAACATCTTCGCCGGTGGCCTGAACTTCCACGGCAAGATGGAGTTCGTCCCTCTCCAGAGCATCGAGAAAGCCTCCCAGGTCATCCTCAACATCATCTCGCTCTACGCGGAGTAGGTTGCATGCGCTCCACAAGCCATTGTTTGTTGAATCTCAACCTATTGCTTGTTGTACCATGACAAATAATTTGTTGTGCCTCAACTAATTATTTTGTTGTACCATACCCCCAAGGCAGTTGCCTTAAGGTGATCCTCCCCACTCCGTGCTGCTCGCTATGATGGTCCACTGGACCATCATTAATCACTCACGACCTCCCTCTTCGGGAGCCAAAGTCACCTTAAGGCAACTGCCTTTGGGGTACCCGCCGCTGCGATAAAGCGCGGGATAGAGGCTCAGCGACTCCGGCAGGAACTTCTGGGCGACGGTTTGGGGCTATACTGTTGCCCGAGGGTACGGCGCGGCACTCTTGGGCGACGGTTTGGGGCTGTTCTGTCGCCCGAGGGGGCAGAGTTTTTTTTTTGGGGGGGGTGGAGGGTGCTATGGGCGGAGGGAATTCCTCTTGTAGGGGCTACATTCTTAGCTTGAAGCCGGCAAGGAGGGTGTCGGGGCAGAAGTGGAAGACGGAGGACATCTCGCCGGCCATGCAGAAACCGCAGTCGCGGCACTGAGAGGTGCCGTAGCCGGTGCAGAGGCCTTCGGAGCCGTCGGGGTAGATGAAGTTCGAGACGAAGCATTCTTTTCCTAACCTCAGTTGGCCAAGGGTGTTGCGCTTCATCTTCCTTAAGCCGGAGGCGGAATTCATTATCGGATAGCCTTTCTTCTTGTAGGACAGCACCTTGTCAATCAGCTCGGCTTTCTTTGCCGGAGGGAGCATCAGGTACTCGGTACCGGGGAACGGGGTGTGGAAGTTGATGGAGACCTGCTCGATCGCGTCGTTAGCACGGACATATTCCATTACCTCGTCCAGGGACTCCCAGTTCAGGGAGTTCACTACCATATTCACACTCAAGTGCTTGTGGCCGCACTTCCGGATGTTTTCCTCCAGCCTCGGGAAGGTGCCCTCACCTCGGATCGCCTCGTGGTACCTGCCGATGCCGTCAAGGGAGACCCAGATCGAGTGGGGGTGGATCCAGGAGAAGTCCTGCTGGGCGTTCGTGGTGACTGTCACGGAGAAGAAACCGATCCGGACAGCCGCGTCTATGATGTCGTTGATGGTCTTGCCGTCCTCTTTCCAGAGGGTCGGCTCGCCGCCTTCCAGATCGACGAAACGGGAGCCGGCTGCGTAGGAGCGTCTCAGAGACTCCACAATGTCATCAAACTTCCTCTGACGGTTGCCGGCGCTGCCATAGACGGAGCAGTGCTTGCAGCGGAGGTTGCATTTGTCGGTTATGAACAGGACGGTCTGGAGCGGGGCGCGGCGTCCGAAGAAGCGGGCGCGGACGAACCACCAGGCGAGGTAGGCGTATTGCTTGATCATACTTAAATGATAGATGCCGCACGGAAGGCGGATTATTATACTATAGAATTGATTATGAACACAATGATGACCACCAGGCAGAAGAATGTGTTGATGTTGCGGGCCATCAGCCAACGGAAGAGGAACCAGTCAACGCCTGCCTTGACATATTCATTCCAATTCCCCATCGGCCCCATCCACCAGCGGGGAGTGTCGTCGCAGGGGAGGTTGTTGATGAAGCGCCAGGTGGAGCTGAGGAAACAGACGGACAGCGGCAGGGAGACGAGGGTCAGCAGGTACCAGTGGCTCCAGCCGTAGAGGAAGACGTTGCAAATCAGGCAGATGAACGGCACCAGCGTGAACACGGCCAGGGCGGTGATCTGCGAGGTCTTGCCTCCGAGAAGGTGGGCGAAAGTGCGCTTCCCGAGCCGCTTGTCGGCAGCAGCCTCCATCACAGAATGGACAAAGACGATGTTCGTCACAAGGCAACCGATGCCGATGCTCAGGATGAACATGTCCGGGCGGAAGGCCGCTCCTGTCACCGCAGCAGCCGCCCCCATCATGTTCAGAGGCCCGAAAACCACGCCTATGACCAGCTCGCCAAGGCCGTGATAGCCAAGGCGCATGGGCGCTCCGGAATACTGGAGGCCGATGAACAGTCCGGCGAAAGCGTAGGCGGCGACAGCAAGCGCGGAGGCCGGGCCGTTAGTGAGCATCTGGAATATGACAACGGCCAGACCCATCAGGGCCGCGAAGCCAAGGAATAGGATCATGGCCTTGCGGAGATCCTTTTCGGTGGCCGCGCCGGAGAGGATGTACTGGCATTTGTCCATCCGGGCGCGGACCGAGCCTTCGGCCACAAGGGACGAGCGGATCTCTCCCGAAGGGAGTCCTTTGAGGTAGTCGAAATAGTCATCGGCGAGGTTCATCCCCAGGTGCGCGGCGCAGACTCCGAGGAAAACCGGTATCGCGAGAGGCCAGAAGAATCCGTCCTGGCCGATCGAGAGGATTATAGCTGTCAGGCATGGGATGGCGCTCTGGGGAAGGGCTATCTTCCGGGCGTTGTCCATCCAGAATCTCAGATTTGGCATATTCCTATTCATCAAAAGTTCCGGACGCTTCGACAGGCTTGGCGACCGGAACTTATGAATGATCAAAAAAGTCTATTTGATGACACCCAACTCCTTGCCGACCTTGATGAAGGCGGCGATGGCCTTGTCAAGATGCTCGCGCTTGTGGGCGGCGGAAAGCTGCACGCGGATGCGGGCCTGACCCTTCGGAACCACCGGATAGTAGAAGCCGGTCACGAATATTCCTTCCTCCGCCATCTTGGCGGCGAATTTCTGGGAAAGCGGCGCGTCGTAGAGCATCACCGCGCAGATCGCGCTCTGCGTAGGCTTGATGTCGAAGCCGGCGGCCAGCATCTTCTCGCGGAAGTAGGTCACATTCTCCTGCTGGCGGTCGTGAAGCTCGTTGCTTTCTCCCAGCATCCTGAACATCTCGATGCCGGCGGCGACGATCATCGGCGGCAGTGAGTTGGAGAAGAGATAAGGGCGGGAGCGCTGGCGGAGCATGTCGATGATCTCCTTGCGGCCGGTGGTGAATCCGCCGACGGTGCCTCCGAATGCCTTTCCGAGAGTGCCTGTGAATATGTCGATGCGGCCATAGCAGTCATACTGCTCGGCGACTCCGTGGCCGGTCTTGCCGACAACTCCGGCGGAGTGGCTTTCGTCAACCATCACGAGCGCGTCATATTTCTCGGCCAGCTCGCAGATCCTGTCCATCGGAGCCACGTTGCCGTCCATCGAGAAGACTCCGTCCGTGCAGATGATGCGGAACCTCTGGGCCTGGGCCTCCTGGAGGCAGCGCTCAAGGTCGGCCATGTCCGCGTTGGCGTAGCGGTAGCGGACAGCCTTGCACAGACGCACGCCGTCGATGATCGAAGCGTGGTTCAGAGAGTCGGAGATGATCGCGTCCTCTGCCGTGAGAAGAGGCTCGAACACACCGCCGTTGGCATCGAAGCACGAGGCGTAGAGGATGGTGTCCTCGGTGTGGAAGAAATTGGAAATCGCCGCCTCCAGCTCCTTGTGGAGATCCTGGGTTCCGCAGATGAAACGTACTGAGGACATTCCGAAGCCTCTTTCGTCCATTGCCTTCTTGGCGGCCTCGATGAGCCTTGGAGAATCAGCCAGTCCCAGATAGTTGTTGGCACAGAAGTTAAGGGCTTTGCTGCCGTCCTGGAGAGTGATCTCCGCAGACTGGGCAGAAGCGATGTTCCTCTCGTTCTTGTAGAGCCCGGCTTCCTTGATGGAGGCGAGTTCCGCTGTCAGATGATCCTTGAATTTTCCGTACATATCTTATGATTTTTTAAAACGTTTCGTTTTCGCCATGACAAATATATCAATTTTCGTGAAATTAGTTTATATTTTCGCATTAATAAGAACACTTATTGGAAAATAATGTAAATTTGCAAAAGCTAAGTAAGCATAAAACAAGCCATCTGCAATGAAAAACGTACTTGTGATAGGCTCGACCGGCCAGATAGGCTCCGAGCTGACAATGAAAATCAGGAAGATGTGTCCTGAGGGCAACGTTGTTGCCGGTTACATTAAAGGCGCTGAGCCTAAGGGTATTCTGCTCGAAAGCGGCCCTGCCGCCGAGGCGGATGTATGCAACGGCGAGCAGCTTCTCGGAATCGTGAAGAAGTACAACATCGACACGATCTACAATCTGGCAGCCCTGCTCTCCGCCGTGGCGGAGAAGAAGCCGCAACTGGCATGGCACATCCAGATTGACGGTCTCATGAATATTCTTGAGATTGCCCGCGAGAACAATGTCGCCGTGTTCACTCCGTCGTCCATCGGCTCGTTCGGTCCGGAGACCCCGCACCAGGACACGCCTCAGGACACGATCCAGAGGCCGCGCTCAATGTACGGCGTGACCAAGGTGGCCACCGAGCTGCTCAGCGACTACTACCACACGAAGTATGGCGTGGACACCCGTTCGGTGAGGTTCCCGGGATTGATCTCCAATGTCACTCTGCCTGGGGGAGGTACGACCGACTACGCCGTGGAGATCTACTACGCCGCCGTGAAGGGTGAGGAGTTTGTCTGTCCTATCGCCGCCGGGACATTCATGGACATGATGTACATGCCTGACGCCCTGAAGGCCGCCGTGGACATCATGAACGCCGACCCGTCCAAGCTGAAACACCGCAACTCATTCAACATAGCGTCAATGAGCTTCGATCCTGAGATCCTGCGCAAGAAGATCGAGGAACACATCCCTGGATTCAGGATGCGCTATGAGGTCGATCCTGTCCGTCAGGCGATCGCCGACTCATGGCCGGACAAGATGGATGACTCCTGCGCCCGCGAGGAGTGGGGATGGACACCGTCCTATGATCTGGAGACCATGACCGTGGACATGATCGACGCGCTCCGCAAGAAGCTGCTCTAGAAATTACACATCAAAAAGATAAAGGAGAGGGTGACCAATGTCACCCTCTTTTTTGTCCCTCAGCCGATACGCTCGCGCCTTGGATTTATCACAACCAATACCCCGGCCTGCACACAACCTCGGTTGCAGAGCCTGAGCGGGGCATCAGCGGGCGGAGCGTTTGGCGGCCCGGGCTTCTTTTCTGGCTTTCTGCTTCTCGAAGCGGAGACGATAGCGTTCCAGCATCCGATCTTCCTTGGCACGCCGCTTCTCCATTGCTTTCAGCGTCTTGAGGGTCTTCTTACGTTTCCTTTTCAAGGCTTTCTCTTCCTTGACTTTGGCCTTGGCCTCATCACGGGCGTCAAGCTCGGCCCATCTTGCCTCACGCGCCTCCGCACGCTTCCTGCGGCTTTCCTCTTTCGCAGCCTTCCTCGCCGCTGCCGGATCCAACGGATTCTTTACAGACGCACTGTCCGCGGAAACCGCAAGGGTGTCTTTCAACGCTATGCTGTCCTTACGCGCGGCCAAGGAATCCCTCAACGCAAGGCTGTCCTTCAAAGCCAGGCTGTCCTTTCTGGCAAGGCTGTCCCGAAGCGCAAGACTGTCGGCTGCCACCCGCAGACTATCCGCCACACGAGCCTCCTCGGCCTTACGCAACTCCTCCAGCCGCTTCCTCTCCGCCTTACGGACGCGCTTCAGAGAATCCTGGGTCGCAAGCATCTTATAGACGCTGCTCATATAGCCAGGGAAATAAATGTCTGTCTCGGCGAATTTCGCACGTGGAATCTGCTCGTAGACAGACCTTTGAGACTCTCGCGGCTTGTACTCGGTGATGTCCTCCGGACCTTTGGGACGCTTTTCAGGCTGCCAGTCGAAACCCTTAAGAATCCTCTCGTCCTTCTTTAGCTGGACGACAGGATAGGCATCGCTCTTGACAGCGTCGAAATAGTTGATATCCTGAATGTTCCCTTCCTTCAAAATGGCCGTCATCATCTTCGACTCGAACTTGTTGACCGTCGCAAGCGAATTGTTCTCCTCTATGAAGAAGACACCGGACGCCCCGCCCATCGCGTCGAAACGCCGGAGTGTTCCAGTGCTGTCGAAATAGGCCATCATTTCCGTCGCCCTGATCTGATCGAACGAGAGGGAGTCCTCCTGGACGATGATGAAGGCGTTTGACATCAGGCTCGCGCGCTCGATGGACTGGTTCTTGACAATCACTGTTATGCTGTCCGCCGTGTACTGCCTCTTGGTTTCATTCCAGACATACGGTTTCCTGTAGAGACGTATCAACGAGTCAAGGTCGGTGTAGGCCAGAGAGTCACACGCGACCTGCATGTCGGTTCTGAAGACCTTGACGTTATTGATTCCGTAGATGAAATTGATCCTTGTGGAGTCTTTCGGAGTCAGGTCAAGCGAGTCTTTCGCGGCAATGGAAAGGGAGTCCGCCATGGCCAGCGAATCTTTTGCGAAGCCAAGACTGTCAGTTTGGAACGCCGTTGTGTCCAACTGAGATCTCAGGGTGTCGGCAGAGGCGCGAAGGGTATTGGACCGGGTGCGAAGGGTGTCGACCTGAGGCTTGAGACTTGCCGACTTCAAAGTGTCGGGGTTCTGAGCGAGCGGGCGGGCGGGAGTTTTGACAAGCCCGGCGACCGGCAAAGAATATGACTCCGTGGCCGGCGGTGTCCAGCTCCAGCGAGGCGGTTCATATTCAATGACATCATCATCCCACGGGGCGGGAAGGATCGGTTTTCTGCTTTCGGTCAGCGCGGCGGCTCCCTTGTCAAAGGATCCCCTCGCGTTCGGGTCTTCCTCCTCCATCTTCTTCCGGGCCTCCTCGGCAGCGGCTTTGGCAGCCTCGGCAGCCTTGCGCCGGTACTCCGTGATAGGATCAACATTCAACTCCTTCAATCGGGCCTCTGACCTGACAAACTCGACAGAGTCCACCTCGCACTTCGATATCGAACGAAGGATCAACGTGTCAGCTCCGACATAGACGGTGTCCTTCTTTCCGTCCTGCTCGCTGATCATGATGACGGCCGGATCCCTGGTCATCTTGACATAGGACAAGGAATCGATGTACTGCATGTAGCCTGCGACAGCGGCCACATTGCGGCTCGTGTCCAACAACTCGGCATGACCGAACATCTCCACTTCATTACGGGCGCGGTAGTAGACCAGCGTGTCGGCCCAGGCCTCCTGACCCTCGGTCAAAAGATGGACGTCGGTGGTGAAGGTGAATTTATCAATGTTTCTCTCATAGATGCCAGCCTTGGAAGAGAGCATGTTGTCGTCCTTCCAGGCATTGGTGCCGGTGCCGAACGTGGCACGGTTGGCTTCGGTGTCGTAGCTGAGAAAATCCGTCTTCACGAACATCGAGTCCGTGTACATGTTGACATTGTTCGTGAACGTGAACGTGCTGAGCTTGGAGAAATAAGACCCTTCGACACTCTCGATGACCTGGCCGTCCTTGTCACGCAAGGCTCCTCCGCCACGGAAAACCGCGACACTGTCCTTCGTGTTGTAGTCCAGATCCCTTGTCCTGAGCGTGTTGCCGTCCTTGTCCCGAAGCTGTACCAAAGAGCCTCGGAACTGCGCGAGGTTCTGGTCGATCAGGTAATCCAGACTCTCGCTGCTGAGCACCGTGCTGTTCTGGATGATCTGGACATTGCCGAAGGCGTTGATCACATTCGTGTTGACGTTCCACAAGGCGGTGTCACAGACCAGCAGGGTCGAGTTGTGCTCAAAACGCGCGTGACCCAAGGCCTTGCGGTACTGGACACCATATTCATCAACCTGCTGCAACTCATCACAGCCGAGCAGCCTCACAAGACTGTCCTTCCGCTCCGTGGTCTGGGCGGAAAGGCTGAACGTGAGCAGCAAAAGGAGTAATGAATATGCCAGGCGTCTCGGGAGCATCAGTCTTCCGCGAACTTTGATGCCCAGCCGGAGCGGCGGAACTCACAGTCCCTGAACATCGGATCGATGATGATGTGAGTCTCCTTGATCTTCTCGGCGAGGAAGTCGTCGATCGCCCTCATCTGCTTGTCAAGGCGCACCTGTTCCTGGATCTGGCTGAAATCCTCGTCGAAGGACGCTGTGTGGGCAGGGATGATACGGTCAACCTTGATAATCTTGTAGATGGTCTTGCCGACCACATAGTCCTTGACCTGATCCTGGCGACCGTCATTGTCCGTAGACTCAACAGGTTCCGAGATCTCGCCCTCCTTCAGATCCTTGATGGCCATGTAGTCCTCAGGCTTAAGCTGGTCAATCTCGAAATAGGCCGAGCCGGTGTTCGGATCCGACATCTGTCCGCCGTTAGTCTTGGTGGCCGGATCCTGTGAGTAGAAGTTGGCCGCCATCTGGAATGTGACAGCGTTGTTGTTGATCTCGGTACGAAGGCTGTCCAGCGTCTTGAACGCCTTTTCCCTGTCCTCGTCGGTGTACTTAGGCTTCATCAGGATGTGGCGGGCATTGAACATGTCCCCCTTCTTCTCGATGACCTCTATGATGTGGAAGCCGTCCGGCGTCTCGACAATCTGCGAGATGACACCCGGCTTGAGAGCCATCGCCGCATCAGAGAACACTGGCCAGAAGATTGACTTTGAGGCCATTCCAAGCTCACCTCCCTTACGGGCGCTGCCAGGGTCCTCCGAATATATTCGTGCCAAAGTGGAGAATTTCTCTCCGTTGATGATCCTCTCGCGCAGATCCAGAAGCTTCTCGCGCACAGCCATGTTGGCCGCCTCACGGTCAGGATAGATGCAGATCTGGCTGAGCTGGTACTTGATCGGGACAATCGGAAGGTTCTTCGCGTCGACCGTGTCAAGATATTCCTTGACATCGTAAGGGGTCATCTCCGGAATCTTCCTCATGATTTCCTGCTGCGCCTGCTGGGTGAGGCTCATGTCCTCGTACTGCTTGCGCCATTCCTGGCGGAGGCGGTAGAGAGGCTTCCCGAAATATTCCTCAACCTTATCTTCCCCTCCAAGGTAGGTCAGCATTCTGTCAGCCTGCTGGGAAAGACTTCCCTCGACCATGTCCTGATTGACCGTCAGAGAGTCGATCCTTGCCTGCATCAGGAATATCTTGGATTCAAGGATGGACTCCAGCACCTCGCAGCGGACATTCCTGTCGGAGGACAGTCCCTGGGCGCTTCTGTCCTTTACGGCACCCTCGATGTCCGAGATCAAGACAGCCTCGTTGCCGACAACCGCGATCGTCTTGTCAACGTACTTGTATTTCTGAGCCGAAGCCATCGCGCAAACTGACGCGAGGGCGAAGATGGTGATTGCTACTTTCTTTATCATCTCTAATATATTACAAAATTCTTCCTAAGCTTGGCATCTTCTATCAAGTCCCGTTCCAAACCGGTAAGGAGCTCGTGTTTTCTTCCACTTATGATGATGTCCCTGATCCTGTCCTCGCAGTACTCGACCGGAGCGATCTCGCCGGCCTTGACATAGTCAACTATAAAAGCCACAGAGACTTTGTCCTCCCCGTCCGGGATCTGGATGAACTGTCCGGAACGCTGGGAAAGCATCTGTACATAGTCCACTCCGAATTCCGCCGCCAGCTTGATCGCATCGATCCATTCCCCGGAATAGTCGTGGTAGCGGCGGGCGGAGTTGAACGCCACGCTGTCCGCCGCGACCACGTCCTCGACCTTGTCCGAAGACATCAACTTCTTGATCTTGGCCAGATTAGGAGAATCCTTGTCAATGTTCAGGAAACGGGCCTTGAGAATCGGACGCTCAAGTTTGAAGGTTTCCTTATGAGAGTCGTAATAGTCCGTTATCTGCTTCTCGGAGACGGTCGTGTCAAGCCTCTCATTGACGTAGCGCTGCTCGTAACGATAGCGGAGAAGCGACTGGCGATAGGCCTCAAGCTCTTTCGAGACATCCTTCTCCTCCTTGGACAGACGTTGCTGCGCGATGTCCATGAAGGCCTTGTCCCTGACCCATGAATTGATGTAGAGGTTGGCCAGATTGACACTGTCCTCCGGCGACGTGCCCTTTGGTATCACATCATCAAGTTCCGAGCGGTACAGCTTGTGATCCCCAAGCTTCGCGACCACCTCCCCGTCGTGAATAAGCGAGGAGATGGCCTTGCATGAAGGCAGGAGAGCCAGCAGCACACCCAGCAGGACTATTTGCAACCTTTTTGGAAACATCTGGCTATCTGACGATTATCTTGAATAATTAGGGGCTTCCTTCGTGATGGTCACATCGTGCGGATGGCTCTCAAGGAATCCCGCGTTGGTGATGCGCACAAACTGGGCGTCACGCAGATCGGCGATCGTGTGGGCGCCGCAGTACCCCATACCGGCGCGGAGTCCGCCGACAAGTTGGTACACGACCTCGGAGACGGTTCCCTTGTAAGGCACCTGAGCCACGATTCCTTCCGGAACGAGCTTCTTGATGTCTGCCTCCATGTCCTGGAAATACCTGTCCTTGGAACCCTGCTCCATAGCCTCAAGCGATCCCATGCCGCGATAGGACTTGAAGCGCCTTCCGTTCATGATGATGGTCTCTCCCGGAGACTCCTCCGTTCCGGCAAGCAGGGAGCCTGCCATGATGGTGCCGGCGCCTGCGGCAAGGGCCTTCACGATGTCTCCCGAATATCTTATGCCGCCGTCGGCTATGACAGGAACTCCCGTACCCTTAAGGGCATAGGAGGCCTCCATGACAGCCGTCAGCTGAGGGACACCGATGCCGGCGATGATTCTGGTCGTGCAGATCGAGCCGGGGCCAATACCGACTTTGACAGCCTTGACTCCGGCTTCGGCAAGAGCCTTGGCGCCGGCTCCTGTGGCGACATTGCCGGCGATGATCTGGAAATCCTTGTAGGCGTCGCAGGCCTTGCGGATCATCTGCAGAACGCCCTCGGAATGGCCGTGAGCGGTGTCCAGGACAACAGCGTCCGCGCCCGCGTCAATGAGCATGCCGATTCTCTCGATCGTGTCGGACTTGATGCCGGCGGCAGCTGCCACCAGGAGACGGCCCTTGCTGTCCTTTGACGCGATAGGGTTGTCCTTGATCTTCATCAGATCCTTGTAGGTGATCAGCCCGACAAGCTTGCCGTCGCCGTCCACAACAGGAAGTTTCTCGACCTTGCTGTGCTGAAGGATCCTCGTGGCCTCCGCCAAGGTTATGCCCTTAGGCGCGGTCACGAGATTCTCCCGTGTCATCACCTGGGAGATAGGCAGCTGCATGTCCTCCTGGAATCTGAGGTCACGGTTCGTGACGATGCCGATAAGGAAGCCGTTGCCGTCAACAACCGGAATGCCGCCGATGTGATGCTTCTTCATCATGGCCAGCGCATTGCCGACAGTCGCGTCCGGGCTGATGGTGACAGGGTCATAGATCATGCCGTTCTCCGCCCTTTTCACATGCCTGACCTGCTCGCACTGCTTCTCGATCAGCATGTTCTTGTGGATCACGCCGATACCGCCAGCCCTTGCCATAGCGATGGCAAGATCGGCCTCCGTGACGGTGTCCATCGCCGCGGACACGATCGGAGTGTGGAGCCTAATGTCTGTCGTGAAATTTGTTGTGACATCAACGTCACGTGGAAGTACATCGGAATGTGCCGGAACCAGTAAAACATCATCGAAGGTGAGGCCTTCAGGAATCTCTCGGTTTACAAACTTCGCCATTGTAATCAAATAAATTTGACAAATATAAGAATTTTCACGCAATAGTTGCTGTTAGTAAGCGTTAAAAAACAAGTAGCCCGTAAGTAGCCCCGCTTCCCTTCGCCCGCCGAAGGAATATCTTTCATCGCCGCAAGGGGACATATTCCTTCATCGACAATGAATATTCCTCCGTCGCCGGCGGGCCTTAGTGATCATTTTTTCAATGTCTACTTATTTCGAAAACAGCCGGCCCTGCCGCGCGCCGCGCTCCTCCATGCGCCTGTCCAGCATGCGGAGGATCTCAAAGTTGCGGACAAGCCCCCAAGGAGTGTCGTTCACGAACCTTGGCGGCACTTCTCCGGCCACGCGCTCGATGTAGAGGTCGGGTCTCAAACGTTCGAGGATGTCGATCACGAAGTCGAGATATTCATCAAGCCCAGGCCGGTAGAACGCCGACGGATCGGCGGCATATTCCTTTTCCATCGCCGTGCCTTTGACGATCTGAAGTTGGTGGAACTTGACGGAACGGAGCGGCAGCGATGAGATGGCATCGCACTGGTCCAGAAGCATTTCCCTGGTCTCGCCCGGGAGCCCGAGGATGAAGTGCGCCCCCGTGTCGAGTCCCCTTTCCGCAGTCATTTCCACCGCCCTTCGCGCGCACTCGAAGTCGTGGCCGCGGTTGATCCTCCGAAGCGTGGCGTCGTAGCAGGACTCGATGCCATATTCCACGACAACGATCGGCGCGTCGATGGTCTTCCCCTCCGGCAGCCCGCCGTCGGCGCTTCCGTTGTTGGTACTTCTGTCATCGATGCTTCCGCCGTTGGTACTTCTGCTGTTTGCACTTATGCTGTTGGTACTTATGCTGTTGGTACTTATGCTGTTGGCACTTATGCTGTTGGTACTTCTGTCATTGGTACTTCTGTCATCGGTACTTCTGTCATTGGTACTTCTGTCATCGGCCCGCCAGCCATTGGCTCCACTTCCGCTATCAGCGCTTCTTTCATTGGCCCACCCGCCATCTATGCCACTTCCGCCAAAAGTCCTGCGCCACCCCTTAAGCACGCGTCCGCCCGCAAGTCCGCTAAGGTAGTCCAACTTCTCCTCATCCACACAATCCGGCCGCGTCCCAATCACGATCCCCACCACCTCCGGATGGCTAAGCACCTCCTCATAAGCCCTCTGAAGCCGCTCCAGAGTCCCATAGGTGTTTGAATATGCCTGAAAATATCCCAAATAATGCCTGACCCGTGGATACCGGACTCTCTGGAACTCTATCCCCTCTTCGATCTGAGCCAGCAGCGCCTTCCCCGGAGTGCTATACCCCGGATGAAAAGCCGCGTTGTCACAGTAGGAGCACCCTCCCCAACCGACCGTTCCGTCCCTGTTAGGGCAAGAGAACCCCGCGTCAAGCACCAGCTTCTGCACCCTCTCGCCATACCTCCTACGATAGTACCCCACAAACGAGTTATAGTGCTTACCATCTGGGTAATAATCTGTTGCCGCTGCCGTTGCTAATGTTGCCGTTGTCGCTGTTGCTGCTGTTTCTGCTGTTGTTGTCGCTGCTGCGATTGCAGTTGCTGCCGTCGCCGCTGCGGTTGTCGCTGCTGCGGTTGCAATTGCTGCCGCTGAAGCTGCAGTTGTTGCTGCAGTTGTTGCTGCAGTATCTACTGCTGTCTCTGATGATTCTGATGTTTCTGATGTTTCTACAGCCGCTGTTGCTTCCATTTCCCCAGCAGTTTTATTTACCACCGTTCCCGCTAATTCCTCTATATTACTTTTCATTATTCCTATGTTATCACCATTAAGTTATTATCTTCCAACAAGTTTACTATCTTCCGACAAGTCAATCATTGACATTATCCCCACTTTAGTTCCTAAAGCCGCACTCTCCGGCAACATTTAAGCCTATTATCGTCGCCCAACGATGTTCATCGGCACTACCGGGCGACATTTACCAGCCTTTCTGTCGCCCAACGGTGCTGGCCTGACATATTCACTCACTTCACAAATCCCTCCCTCACTCAAAAGCCTCGACTCTTCACCACCTCCCTTCAAGCCGCACTCCCCGGCGACATATAAGCCTATTATCGTCGCCCAACGATGTTCATCGGCACTCCCGGGCGACACTTAAGCCCATTATCGTTGCCCAACGGTACTCCTTGGCACTACCGGGCGACACTTTCGCCCATTATTGTCGCCCAACGGTGCTCCTTGGCACTCCCGGGCGACACTTAAGCCCATTATCGTCGTCCTCGGGCACAGACCTGATATAGTCATTTCTTCCTTCCTGTTATTTGCATCTTTTTCCTCTTTCCTCTCCTCAAACATCTGTTCCATAGAATTATCGATGAATTTCAACGCCAGAAAGAACGCCACATATTTGCAAAACTAATGAATTGTGAATATTTTTACAACTTGAATCCGCCAGTGAGGCAGCGGTTGCTTTTCTAAAGCGGAAGAGCGCAAAGGACGGATTCAATTTCTCACAGTACTGATTTGTTATGAGCATCTTATCAAAAATTCTTTTTCTTTCCGTGGCCTTTGTGTCACCAGGCATCGCAGTCCTGGCTCAAGAAACCAACCATAAATGGGCCGTGGTCGAGTTCTCCGCCAACTTCATGCGCGAGGCTCCGGACTACGCCGCCGAACTTGGCGACCAAGCCTTGATGGGAACCGTTGTGGAGATTCTGGACAAGTCCGGGTACTGGGTAAAGATCAAGAGTCCAGAACCTTACACCGCCTGGGTCAACGAGATGGGGCTGGTGCCGATGGACGAGAAAGGTCTTATGGACTACCTTGAGGCACCGAAATACATCTGCACCGCCTCACTTACACACGTCTACGAGGAGCCTTCGACCGACTCACGGATTGTCAGCGACTTCGTGCTTGGTGACATAGTTCGGATTTTGTACAGCGCCAAAACACACACTTACGGGCGTTACAGCGGCTACGAGGAAGGTCGCGCGGTCTTGAAAAAACATTTCGTAGGGGTCGTGCTACCGTCCGGCAAGACCGGCTTCGTCCCGGCCAAGGACGTGGATGTGTTCTACAAATGGGCCAAGGATCGAAAAGACAGGGCCACGGCTCAAGACGAGTTTCGTAAAGACCTGCTGGCCACGAGCTTCCGATTCCTCGGCGTTCCATACATGTGGGGCGGCACCTCAATAAAGAACGTGGATTGCAGCGGCCTCGTCCGCAACGTCTACTTCGCCAACGGCGTGCTCCTGCCGCGAAATGCCTCACAGCAAGCAAGGGTCGGGGAGGATTTAGGAATATTCAAGGACAACGGTGACGTTGACTGGAGCGGTCTACTCCCGGGCGACCTTCTGTTCTGGGGCAAAGCCGCCACAGACAGCACCAAAGAAAGAGTAACCCATGTGGGCATGTACATCGGCGACGGCAAGTTCATCCACTCCTCCCAACTAGTTCGCATCAACTCCCTGGATCACAGAGCAAAAGACTTCTACAACAGCAAACCGATCAGAGCCCGCCGCATAGTCGGCCACATAGACGAGCCCTCCTCAGGAATCCTCTCCACCTTCAACAGCCCCGCCTACTTCCCGCAGGACTAACCACCAACTCTCGCAACATCCCGGAGCATCGCCCACCATTCCCGCGGAACAATGCTCCGTAGCCCTTCGTCCTCCGTCCCGTAGGACCGGCCTTCTTAATGCTGGGCGTTACACCAAACTACGCCACCTCGATGTTCTGCCTTCTTAACGCGCGGTACCGCAACTATCACCTCCGACCAAAAGCCAGATCCGCCTTACACAAGGCAATGCCACATCCTCTACTGCCTCATAACCCTTTTCTCTATGCGCAGAAAGAGACCTCTGACTTCACCAAACAGCAATCCGCTTTTATTTCCAAGGAAAGATACAACTTTCAGACTGTCTTTCCTTAATACTAGGCTCAACACGAAGAAGTTAGCCACAATAATGGCGATCCGGTGGACAAGCCGACTGACACCGGGCATTTGTCCACGGAATGGCGGTTCCGGTGGACAAACTGACTGATGTCGGGCCTTTGTCCACGAAAAGACCGCTCCGGTGGACAAGTTAGCCCCGAGCCTAAACATAGGATTTGGAGTTGAACACAGGCGGGAGGCCAAGAGCGGGATTCAGGCGGATTCGTGTCCGCAGAGGCGCAGCGGAAAACGGATGGGAGGATTAGGGCGTACTTAGGGCAGATTCACGCCCGCTGAGGCACATCCGATACATTATGGGCGGGAATCCACGCAAATGTCGTCCGCGGAGGCACAGGCGGGAGGCCAAGAGCGGGATTCGGGCGGATTCGTGTCCGCAGAGGCGCAGCGGAAAACGGATGGGAGGACTTGGTGTAGGAGTGGACACCCGGACAACGGCGGCTGGATAATTGGGAGAGGGCAAATTGGTCGGCGGACCGAATCGGCGGAGGGATAACTGGTCGGTCAATTGGCCGGCAGAGGGCTAATCGGCAGAGGGCTAATCGGCGGCGGGCTAATCGGCGGCGGGCTAATCGGCGGCGGGCTAATTGTCGGTGGCGAGGAGGGTGATTATGCGGTCGATTATGGGGTCCAGGCGGGAGACGGGGGCTAGGGAGTTGTTGGTCATTATGGAGAAGATTATGGTGTCGGATTTGGAGCCGGCGGAGGGCTCGATGTAGCCGCTGAAGCAACGCACGCCGTTCATGGAGCCGCTTTTCAGATGGACGCGGGACTTCACGGAGGCGGGGGACTCACGAAGGCGTGACTCGTAGTGACGGGAGCCGGGCTGGGCTATGGTCTGGATGTAGTCGGCGAAGGAGGGACTGTCCATCATCGCGGAGAGGAAGCGGACGAAGAAGGACGGGGATATGTAGTTGTGGCGGGCCAGGCCGCTGCCGTCTACGATCCGGATGTCATCGGCGCAGATACCCAAACTCTTCATCACCTCATTCACAGCCACATAGGAGGAATCGTAGGAGGCGGAATGGTGGAGTCGGCGGCCAAGGGTACGGAAAAGAGTCTCGGCGTAGAAGTTATCGCTCTTCAGATTGGTCTCACGGGCTATGCGGGCAAGGGATGGGGAATATGTCTGGCCTAGCATATTCAAATCATCCACCTTTGAGGCGTAACGGGAATATTCAGAGGAAGATAGGTCGGTGCGGATTCGGCCACGGATGATGTCGGCGGGAGTTCCGGAGACTGCTATTCCGTTGGATCTCAGATAGTCACAAAAATAGTGGGCACAGGTGTAGGAGCCGAATCTGTTGCTGAATTCCTCCACTTTGGGCTTGCGGTCGATGGCGAATGAGCCGCGGACCTCGGCGCGGGGGGCGAAGTCGGAATTGAAGAGGTAGAGCTGGTCGCCGGTGCCGGCAGGGGCGGTTTTGCAGGAATATTCATACTTCATCCACGGCGTGGCGGGGAATATGACGGAGACGTTGACCGGCGAACCCACCGACGGGCCGGCACTCACCCTGAAATCCTGGGCGTTCTCGTAGAAACTCAGGCCGTTAAGACCGGCTCCGTAGGCGGTGCCGATGTCTTGGTAGCTCCATGTGTCGTGTTCCATGGGACCGTCGAAGTAGCGTCCGTCGCCTATCACGTTGCCGCTTACACGCTTGATGCCGGCCTTGTCCAGGAAGGATTTCCACTGGCGGAAGAGGTCGGTGCGGGAGATGGAGATCGAGTCTTTCGAGGCTATGGTCGGGTCGCCGCCGCCGACTATGTAAAGGTCGCCGTCCAGGGTTCCGTCTTTGATGACGCCACTGTAGCCTATGCGGGTAATGTACTTGAAATCAGGGCCGAGGAGGTGGATGGCCATGCCGGTGGTGATGAGTTTCATCGTCGAGGCCGGAACCATGCGCTGGTCGCTGTTCCAGCAGGCCAGGGTGTCGCCGCCTTCGGTTACGGCAAGGACTCCGAAGACGGAAGATTTGAGAGCCTCACCCCGCGCGGCAGTCTCGATGTAGCGCTGGGCCTTGGTCTTGACGGAAAATCTTTTCGGAGAGGTGACTTGCGGGGATGTCGGAGTGGATGCCTCGGCAAGGCAAGCGGCTGAAAGGGTCGGAGAGGAAGGCTCTTCGGCAATCTCAGCGGCCGGAAGGGAGGGGACGGGAGCTTCGGTAATTCCCTTGGAAAAAAGGGCCAGGACGGATGTCCCGACGGGTTGGTGAGCCTGCCAAGCCACAGCGACCGGAGCCACAATGGCAGGAGCGGCGTAAGTTAAAACAGCAACCAACGACAGCGCAAGCGCACCGACACTTTTATTTATGAATATTCCGACTCTCATGGCAAAAAAAATTATGATTTACAGGCCGCTCCAATGCCACAGGATAAAATCCGGGAACGGCAGGAGTACAAAAATAGTGTTTTTATTGTTAAATTTGCAGTTTGTATGCCAGCATTGCGAGAGCGAGCGGTAACTATAATTTGCAGCGGACGGCACTGGCGGTACAAACAATGCGAACCGCGCTGATGCCATAAAACCGCGCGGACAGCATGGGTGGCACGGCGCAGATGGCACGGCGCAGATGGTACGGCGCAGATGGTACGGCGCAGATGGTACGGCGCAGATGGCACGGCGCAGATAGAACGAACCGCTCGGACCGCAAGGGTGCCATAAACAATGCGGGCGACGCGAACTTGAATCAAATTGTTCTGAATATGAAAAAATGCGTTCTTGTGTCCGGCGGTGCCGGATTTATCGGAAGCCATGTCACGGTGGAGCTTATCGAGGCCGGCTACGATGTCATTGTCGCAGACAACATGTCCAACTGTGACGAGACCTGCTACGAGGGTGTGAAGAAAATCACTGGAAGAGAGGACATTCCGTTCGTGAAGATGGATTTTTGCGACCCTGTGGCCACGGAATTGCTGTTCACGGCCAACAAGATCGACGCGGTCATTCATTTCGCCGGATTCAAGGCCGTCGGTGAGTCGGTGAGCGAGCCGCTCAAGTACTACAAGAACAATCTGGAGTCGTTCATGAATGTAATCGAGACCGCGCGTGACCACGGATGCGGGAATATTCTTTTCTCATCTTCCGCCACGGTCTATGGCGAGCCGGAACAACTTCCTGTCACAGAGGAATCTCCAAGGCAGCCCGCCACCTCTCCCTACGGCAACACGAAGCAGATGTGCGAGGACATCCTGCGGGACTCCGTGAAGGCATATTCAAATGTCAAGGGCATAGCGCTGAGGTACTTCAACCCGATCGGGGCGCATCCGTCCGCTCTGATCGGCGAGCTTCCGCGCGGCGTGCCGAACAACCTGGTGCCTTACATCACGCAGACCGCCATCGGCAAACGCGAGTACCTCTCCGTCTTCGGCAACGACTACCCTACCCCGGACGGCACATGTCAAAGGGATTTCATCGACATCGTGGATCTCGCCAAGGCGCACGTTTTCGCGGTGCGCAGGATGCTTGAGGGGAAAATGAAGAATGAATATGAAATCTTCAACATCGGTACTGGAAAGCCGCTGTCCGTGATGGAGCTCATCACCGCTTTCGAGAAAGCTAACGGACTGAAGCTCAACTATAAGTTTGCGCCTCGGCGTTCCGGTGACGTGACAGCGATCTGGGCGGATCCGACCCTTGCGAACAAAGAGCTTGGCTGGAAGGCCGAGAGGTCGATCGAGGAGACTCTGGCCTCTGCCTGGGCTTGGGAGAGGCATCTGGCCGACAAGGAATAAAGGAGCGCCTGGACGGCTGGTGAGTCCATCGAACGCAGCGGCCGGGAGACCGGACTCAGCGACGTGGCAGGAAGCCTTTGGACAGAAGGTACTGGGCGATCTGGACGGCGTTGGTGGCGGCCCCCTTGCGGATGTTGTCGCTGACGCACCAGAAGTTCAGGCCGGATCTCACGGACGGATCCCTGCGCAGACGACCGACGAACACATCATCCTTGCCAAGAGAGAAAAGCGGCATCGGATAGATGTTGCGGGTAGGGTCATCCTGAACCGTAACACCTTCTGTCTCAGACCACAACCTCCTGACATCCTCAAGCGTGAACTCCTTTTCGAACTCCAGATTGATGGATTCCGAATGTCCTCCCAGCACCGGCACGCGCGCCGTGGTAGGACTCACCCCTATCGAATAGTCATCCAAGATCTTGTGGGTTTCGTTGACCATCTTCATCTCCTCCTTCGTGTAGCCGTCCTCCAGGAAATCATCTATGTGAGGGATCACATTCTCATCGATCGGATAGTGATAGAAGGCAGGATATTCACCCCACTTCCTCCCCTCGCGCTCGGCCTTCATCTGCGCGACGGCAGGATTGCCTGAACCCGTCACACTTTGATAGGTCGAGACCACTATCCTCTTGATCACGTACTTACGATGTAGCGGAGCCAGCGGAAGAAGCATCTGGATGGTCGAGCAGTTAGGGTTGGCGATGATGCGGTCATCCTCGGTCAGCACGGAGGCATTGATCTCCGGCACAACCAGTTTCTTCGTCGGATCCATCCTCCAGCAGGAAGAGTTGTCCACGACACGGCATCCTGCCGCGGCGAATCTCGGGGCATATTCAAGGGAAATGCCGGCTCCTGCGGAGAACAGAGCCAGATCGGGCTTCGCCTCAAGCGCCTCCTCGATGGCCAAGACTGAATATTCACGCCCTCGGAAAGGGATCTTTTTTCCGACAGATTTTTCCGATGCCACAGGAAGAAACTCATCCACAGGGAATTGCCTTTCTTCCAACACCTCGACCATTCGTGTTCCCACAAGGCCGGTCACACCGACAACCGCAACTTTCATGTTCTTAGTATAAATTCTGTTCAACAGCAAGCGTTAAAAAATATGCTAAACGTTTAAAAATATGCTGGTAAAGATTTAGTGATTTACTGTGGCATATTCATTAACGACCACAAATAAAATGGGGAAGACTCTCAAGCCTTCCCCAAATATGATTCGGTGAAAAGCTTGCCTACTTCTCCTCAGCCTTCGCTGCCGTCTTGATGACCTCGCTGAGCTTCTGGTACAGAGCGTCGGTCTTCTCAAGGAGTTCCTTGCGGATGCCGGCGAAATAAGCGGCCTTCTTGCCTTCGGCCTTTGCGTTAACCTTGTCCCTGAGGTCGTTGTAGAGTTTTACGGCCTCATCCAAAAGTCCACCCAGTGCCTCGTCATCGGCTTTTTGATTTATCGCGCTGAAAAGGGAGCAATCATCGATGAAGGCTCCGATGACATATTCAATGTCCTTTTTGATGTCTCTAAGATTCATATTACGTTTTGTTTAGTCTTAAAACTTGGCGAATATACGCATTTTTTTTCAATTAACGAATTTGTCGGACACTTTGGAGTTTCGCGGCGCTTCGGCTGCTGGAAGGACGTCTAACCACTGCGACTCGTGTCGCCCTCCTCGAAGATCGGTTGCATGCGCTTCGGCTGCTGGAGGATTCACCGGACCAATGTGACCGCGGCGGACGGATTAGAACTCTGGCTGTTGGAGAGTCCGACGGACCTCTGCGACCGTGAAAGCAACGGACTATTTGAAGAGGCTGCGGACAAGGGCGGGAATGTCGGCGACTTTGACGACCTCAATGCCTTGAGGCGTACGATCCAGCGAGGCGAAGGATGACACGAATATCCTCTTGAAACCCAGTCGGGAAGCCTCTCCGACACGGCGGTCGGTCTGGGCCACGGGGCGGATCTCGCCACTAAGGCCGACCTCGCCGGCGAAGCAGTTGTCCGAAGGGATGGCGAAGTCGAAATTCGACGACAGGACAGCTGCCACCACGGCCAGGTCACAGGCCGGGTCACTGACCTTAAGGCCACCCGCCATGTTCAGGAAAACATCTTTCTGCGCCAGTTTGAAGCCTGCCCTGCGCTCCAGGACAGCCAGCAGCATATTCAGCCTCCTGACATCGAATCCGGTCGCCGAGCGCTGCGCCGTGCCATAGACTGCAGAGCTCACAAGCGCCTGAACCTCAAAGAGAAACGGTCTCGTTCCGTCCAGCATCGCGCTGATGGCGGTTCCGCTGAGGCCGGCCTCATGCATCGGGATCAGGAGTTCGGACGGATTGGACACCTCCCTTAGACCCTTGCCTGTCATCTCGAAGACAGCGAGTTCGGAAGTGGAGCCAAAGCGATTCTTGATACTCCGCAGGATCCTGTACGTGCCGCGATTGTCCCCCTCAAACTGAAGTACAACATCCACGATGTGTTCCAGCACTTTAGGACCGGCGATGTAGCCTTCCTTGGTGATGTGGCCGATCAGGATCACAGGGATGCCGGTCTCCTTGGCGAGACGCAGGAGAATGGCGGCCACTTCCTTGATCTGTGTGACCGAGCCGGGAGTCGAATCGACCGTCTGCGAGAACATTGTCTGGACGGAATCCACAATCATCAGATCCGGCTCGATCTCACGGGCCTGCGAGACCACGTTCTCGATCAGGGTCTCACTGTAGATCTGGCAGTTGGCAGCGTCTCCACCCAGGCGGTCGGCGCGCATCTTGACTTGCCGCAGGCTTTCCTCGCCAGTGACATAGAGGGTTTTCAGCGACGGGCATCCAAGCGGAATCTGGAGCGAGAGGGTGGACTTGCCTATCCCCGGTTCTCCTCCGATCAGGACAAGGGAGCCTTCGACTATTCCTCCACCGAGGATCCGGTCGATCTCCTCGTTGTTCAACGAGAGCCTGGCCTCGGAGGACGAGTCTATATCTTTCAGTTTCTGCGGTCTGCGTCCGGCTCCCGGAACCGTCTCCTGCGCGGAGACCCTGCGGGAGGCTCCGGTCACGACCTTCTGTTCGACCATGGTGTTCCACTCACCGCAGGCGGGGCAGCGCCCCATCCACTTGGGGTACTCGTTGCCGCAATTGGAGCAGAACCAGACTGTTTTCTCTTTCATGACTCTTTATGAATATGTGTTTCCCGGGCGCTTCGACGGTTGTGGGCCTGCCGAGCCATTTAGTCGGGCGCTTCTAAAAGCCCAGCGACCGGATTGGCCACAATGACCGGAAGCTTTTCCAAAGATAGGCAAACCGACGGGCTAAGACAAAAAAAATTGCAGCATCTGGGTTTTGACCCGGACACCGCATAAAAAGCCTCCCAAAGGGATGTGACTGAAATTACTCAGCCTTTACTGAATCGCAGCATGCTTTTGTTGAGTCGCAGCAAGCGGTTGAATCGCCACAGCAAGTAGTGGTCTCTTCAACAGCAGCAGCCTCAGTCTCAACAGCCTCAGATTTCTTTGCTTTGTTACCGCAAGCAGAAGCGGCTACCATAAGAGCCACAACCGCAACAGACATAAATACCTTCTTCATAATAATTATAAATTAAAAAAACAGTTTATTACATCCAAGTTTCAAAGCGCAAAAATACATAGTTTTTCCGCAATTAACAATAATTTTCGATATTTTTTAACTAAATCGTTTCTCTCGGAAACTCACACTTCTCAAAATCGGTCACTTGACCGCTTACAATCTGAAAGCGGAGAGCCATTCTCGGCACATCGCGGGAGCCTTGGTAGCCGCATGCGCCGGGGTTCATGAAGAGGAAGCCGTACCGCGCGTCACGGAAGACTTGAGGAATATGAGTGTGTCCGCAAACGAATATGTCGGGGTGCCAGTTGTCGATGAGCGCCTTGGCCCGCAGATCGTACTGTGGCTGGCGAGGATTATAAGCCCAGTAACTGCCACGGCTAAGCCCGATGTGGGTCATGAGAACTCTCAATCCCTCACACTCAAAGCTTTGGTACGCCGGATAATCCTGTCTGACATCCAGTCCATCGCAGTTGCCGTACACGCCGGTCAACGGTTTGAACGCCGCGATCTCCTTGGCGCACTCAAGGGTTCCGAAGTCCCCGGCGTGCCAGACTTGGTCCACAGGCTCCAGGAACTTTCTCACATCCTCGGCAAACACGCCGTGAGTGTCGGAAATCAGGCCGATGAACATGTTCCTACTACAACTTGATGACGATCTTCTTTTTGTAGAGAACCCAGAGGATCGCGAAGATCACCGAGGCGAAGATCAGGGACCAGAGAAGGGACAGGTACTCGTTGGCTCCGAAGTAGCGCGCCGGAGCGAATCCGAAGAAGCCGTAGCTCTTGGCGATGACTCCGGAGAAGACGAAGGCCATCAACGCGTTCATTCCCATGGCCTTGAATGGCACGAATGGCTTCTCGCAGCCCTTGACATCAAGCAGATAGGCCAGGAAAGCGAGCGTGAGCATCGCCCATCCTCCTGTGTAGAAGACATAGGAGACCGACCATAGCGGCTTGCAGATCGGAATCCAGATGCTGAGGACAATCCCGAGAATCAGGGACAGGCAGCCGTAGATGAATGTTCTGTTGACCACCCTGTCCGGGGAATAGTTGACAGCTTCGGACGGCATGGAACCTTCGTGGGAAGAGCCTTGGCAGAGAGCGGACATATTCTTTTGCGATCCGTGGATCATAAAGCCGATCAGGTAGCCAAGGAGGCACGAGCAGGCCGCCGGCAGGGAGCCGAGAACGCCTTCCGGGTCAAAGTTGGTCCCGCCGAAGCCATGGTAGCAATGGTCGCCGCCCACCAGCCAGGTGTCTATCCTCATCGAAACGTTGCCCTCAAGGGTGAACGCACCTGGGTCGCGGCCAAAGATCAGTAATATTCCCGTGTAGGCCACGCAGATCGTCCCGATGGCGGCCAGGATCCTGCCTGGCTTCTTGAGCCAGAGGGCAAGGCAGCCGGCGATGGCATAGGCCATTCCTATTCTTTGGAGTACTCCGAATATTCGTTTATGCTGGAGCCAGTAGAGATAGTTCTGGCCGAAGGTCCAGGTCTGGTCGTGGACGGATGTCGGGAAGAACGGATAAAGGTTCAGCGCGAAGCCGACCAGGAAGATCAGCGCCCCCCTTTTCAGCACCTTCAGATAGGCCTTCGAGGTGGCTTTCTCATATTTCGAGAAAGAGAATGCCATGGCGCATCCCATGCAGAACACGAAGAAAGGATAGACCAGGTCAGTCGGCGTGCAGCCAACCCAAGCCGCATGCTTGAGTGGAGGGAATATGTGTGCCCAGGAACCAGGGTTGTTCACGATGCACATAAAGGCCACTGTCAGTCCTCTAAGGACATCCAATGATTCATAACGCTTTTTCATGGGGGCAAAGTTACTCCTTATTCTTCAATATACTAGTACCCTGCTGAACAATTTTAGCAAGAAGCTGTTTTGGTTTGTTTGTCTGAGAATTTTTATTTTTCATCTCGTACAAATCAAAACAGGTTCCAAGCGCAAAAAAGTTGGTAAAGATGTGGAGGTTTGGCGGCCACAGGGCGGAATTCAGACGGAATTCGCGGTCACCGGCGGGATAGAATTCAAGAATATCATCGTATCTTTGCAGCATGGAGATTTTTTACGCTCACAAATTAGACGGGAGCCTTGCTCTTCTGGATGCCGACGAAAGCGCGCACTGCGTCAAGGTGCTGAGGCACAGGGCTGGTGACGCGATCACCGTCGTGGACGGGTGCGGAAGCATGTTCCGGTGCCGCCTGGCCGACGATTCGCACAAAGGAGCGACGGCGGAAATCCTGGAAACCGTTCCCGACTGGGGAGGGCATTCATATTCATTGAATATGGCAGTGTGTCCTACGAAGAACAACGACCGCTTCGAGTGGTTCGCCGAGAAAGCCACCGAGCTTGGCGTGGACGTGATCTCGCCTGTCATCGGAGAGCGTTCCGAGCGGAAGGTGTTCAAGACGGAGCGCTCCTGCAAGATCGTGCTTTCGGCCATGAAGCAGAGCCTGAAGGCCAAATTGCCGGTCGTGGAGGAGCCGGTCTCTGTCCGTGACTTCATCCTTGCCCACCGCGAGGATGCCGGCATCAAGATGATCTGCTACTGCTTTGAGGGTGAGACCGTAAGACGCTCCATCAAGGATGTTCTGCAAGGGGCTTCCGAGGACTCCGGGATCACGGTGCTGATCGGCCCGGAGGGTGATTTCTCGCCGAATGAGGCCAGCCTGGCTGTGGAGTGTGGGTTCATCCCTGTGCACCTGGGCCCAAGCCGCCTCCGCACCGAGACCGCCGCCGTGACAGCCGTGACAGCCTGCTACCTCCACTTCCTGGAAAAGTAGGCCGCCAAGTAGGCCGCATGCCGGGAATCGGGTGCCGGGAATCGGGTGCCGGGAATCGGGTTGGGAATCGGGAAGAAACGGGAAACGGGTTGGGAGGCCGCCCGGTGAGCAGAAGGGGCGGCTCCGCGCACGAGGCAGGCAGCCAAGGCCGCCCGGTGAGCAGAAGGGGCGGTTCCGCGCACGAGACTGGCAGCCAAGGCCGCCCGGTGAGCAGAAGGGGCGGTTCCGCGCACGAAATAAACGAAATATTTAAGAATATGCAGAAGAAGACAATCGAGGAGATTCTTAACGAGACGTTGAAGGTTCTGAAAGAGGGCGGAGTCATCCTCTACCCTACCGACACGGTTTGGGGGCTGGGCTGCGATGCGACCAACCCGGAGGCCGTCGCAAAGATTTATGAGATCAAACACCGGTCAGACAGCAAGTCACTTGTGCTGCTGGCTAACAGCTTGGATCAGATAGCTCTCTACATCAAGGAGATCCCGCCGATGGCCATTGACCTTGTCGAAGTGAACGACAGACCGATGACCCTGATCTACCCCGGAGCAAAGACATGCCCTGCCCCAGTTGAGGGCGAGCCTAGTAAATCAGACCGTTACCACCTGGCTTACAACACAGTGGCGGCTGACGGCACAGTCGGGATCCGGATTCCGATGATGGAATTCTGCCAACAGCTGACCTACAAGCTCGGCAGACCGATCGTCTCTACCTCCGCCAACATCTCAGGAGAGCCGACCCCAAAGAAATTCACAGACATCACCGAGGAGATCAAAAACGCGGTTGACTACACCGTAGACCCCCGTCTCGAAGCCGGCGCCACCGGCCTAGCCTCCCAGATCATCAAAATCGGCCTCGACGGCGAAGTAGAGATCATCCGCTCGTAATCACACCACTCGGAGCGAAGCGACCCAAGGGGTCTGGGGAATACGGTCCCCAGTGCCCCACAGGGGCTGTCACGAAGTGACTGGGGATTGAAAAAAACGTGCGCATAGCGCGCGTAGCGACCCAAGGGGTCTGGGGAATCCGGTTCCCAGTGCCCCACCGGGCTGTCACGAAGTGACTGGGGGTTGAAAAAAAACGTGCGCATAGCGCGCGAAGCGACTCAAGGGGTCTGGGGAATCCGGTTCCCAGCGCGACACCGGGGCTGTCACAAGACCGGGGCTGTCACAAGACGGTTGGGGTGTTTTATCACCACAAAATAAGTCGGAGCAGCGATTGCTGTTCCGACTTATTGTGGAGATATAGAGATTCGAACTCTAGACCCCCTGCTTGCAAAGCAGGTGCTCTACCAACTGAGCTATACCCCCGAAGCATGATGCTAGAAGAATCAACTATCATTAGATAACGGAGTCATCCGCGATCTTTCTGACCTGAAAGCATCAAAAATAAAAGTAGGCCCTGGCAGAGTTGAACTGCCGACCTCTACATTATCAGTGTAGCGCTCTAACCAACTGAGCTATAGGACTGTCAGTCAAACCCTCGCCTTACGGCTCGGCTTCTACTTTTCTCGTATATTTTAATAAACAAGTACGCGCAGTACAAGAGGTTCTTATGGAAGCATAACTTCAAGAACCAACGATCGAGTCGAGACGTCACTCCAGAAAGGAGGTGTTCCAGCCGCACCTTCCGGTACGGCTACCTTGTTACGAC
>OLVY01000347.1_pt1 | contig 35649 bp, 23 predicted proteins | sample 1674261 | NCBI WGS metagenome assembly OLVY01 (sample SAMEA103958155, study PRJEB25191) | human gut metagenome | biome: human-associated habitat [ENVO:00009003]; feature: intestine environment [ENVO:2100002]; material: feces | place: Germany | collected 2013/2015
TTGATTATTTCCGGTACTCCATGCCTTGAAATGGCTTTTTTGAGTACCTCTATGCGATGTATTGTGTCATACTGAGAAATTATTGACTTATGAAAATAGATCTATAGGAGGATTATTTCTTAACATAGGCCGTAGCCCTGCCGGTTCCTGTCTTCTCGATGTAACCGGCGGCAATAAGGTCGGACAGGGTGCGCTCGATGGTGGTGAGGCTAATGTCCGGGCAGGTCTGGGATATCTCCTTCTTGGTGATCTTGCCAGGAGTGCGCTCAATGATGGCCTTGATGCGCTCAGGCTTGGATATCTTGCGATAACGAAGGTGCTCAACACGGTTCTCGAATTCATTATAGGCCTTAACCACGACCCCCAGCATGTACTTGAGGAAGGGAAGATAGTTGTTTCTGTCCTCGTGCCAGTCCTGGGAACTGGCCTGCAGCGCTTCATAATAGGAGTCCTTGCTCTTCTCGATGAGCATCTCGATGCTGATGTACTTTCCCACAATGAATCCGGCGCGGTACAGGAGGAGAAGCGTCAGAAGGCGGCTCATGCGGCCGTTTCCGTCATTGAACGGGTGGATGCAGAGGAAGTCCAGGATGAATATCGGCATCAGGATCAGCGGATTATAGGTCGCGGCCTCGATGGCATCATTGTATCTGGTGCAGAGGTTCAGCATGGCATCGGCCGTCTGGAAGGCAGGGACAGGGCGGAAGCGGACTGTTTCCGTGCCGTCGGCGTGCTTCTCTGCAATGATGTTGTCCGAGTTTTTATATACACCACCTACGGCGCTGCTGCTGAAGGAATAGAGGTCCCGGTGCAATTGGAGGATGCTGTTGGGGCGCGGGGTGATGTGTTCGTAGGATTCGTGGATGGTGGCCAGCACGTCGCGGTAGCCGGAGATCTCTTCCTCGTTTCGGTTTCGGGGCTGGACCTTTTCTTGAACGATGGCTTTTAGGCGCTCGTCAGAGGTATAGATGCCCTCGATGCGGTTGGATGCGTCGGTACTCTGGATTTTGGCGACCTCCAGCAGGGCTGTGAGCACATCAGGCGCGGCCTCGATGAAGAGTTCCTGGCGGCCGCGGCATTCGTGGAGGCGGGTCAGCATAGCCACGACCTCCGGCGTGAGAAGTTCTTTGGGGCGGTTTATGAAATCAAATTCGTGCATAGCGCGTATGGTTTACAGGGCTAAGATAGTGTTTTTCTGCCTCAAAAACGAATTTTCTGCATCAAAACAAAGAAAAATGATGCAGAAAGCAATCGAAATGAGGTAGATTACTTGAAGTAATCGTATTTGTCGGTCAGTTTCTCGAGTTTATACTTTTCCACCATCTCTTTTTTAGGAGTACCGCCCTTAGCTGTTTCGAGTCGCGTAAGAATGATGCAGCGAGTCATGGACTGAAATTTAAGCCTCAGCCCAGCCGTCAATCGTCTTGGAGTGTATTGACTTGAATCTTCAATAATTGGTGTTTACAAATACTAAGCTATAAGCAGAGTGAAGCACTATGATCCAACCATGACAATATAGAATCCTGTTGTGAGTTGTAAAATTCTGTCTGAAATGGTCTGAGACTGGCGTTGAGAGAGTTGTGGTTTTCTTTATTAAAATTTTCCAAAATGGATTATTTGATTTGGATTATTCAAAACGGATAATTATTTTTGCTAAAAATGTAGCTCGTTATGAAAACAATTCATAATCCGTTTATAACCAGAGGGTATATCCCAGATGAATGTTTCTGTGACAGAGTCAGCGAGACGCAGAGGTTGGCAAAATCATTGATGAACGGGAATGATGTGGTTCTGTTCTCGCCTCGCAGAATGGGCAAGACGGGGTTGATAACGCACGTGTTCGAGCGGGAGGAAATCAAACGTTCTTACTACACGTTTTTTGTTGATATTCTGCACACTACAAGTCTCAGAGAGTTCACTTTCTTTTTGGGTAAGGAAGTGTTCAGGGCGTTACAGCCTGCCGGAAAAAAAGTCCTTGATAAACTCGTAAGTGCGTTGAAGTCGCTTCAAGGCAAGATAACCTACGATTCCGTTACCGGACAGCCGTCGTTCGGTGTGAGCCTTGGGGATATTCAGCGGCCGGAGTTCACATTGGAAGAGATATTCAATTACCTCGACAATGCGGGGAAGCCGTGCCTCGTCGCGATTGATGAATTTCAGCAAATAAATGAATATGAGGATGGTAACATCGAGGCTCTCCTTCGCGGGCATATTCAGAAAATGAAGAACTGCCATTTCGTGTTTGCGGGAAGCAAGAGGAGCATTATGAGCGCGATGTTTCAGTCCCCGGCTCGTCCTTTCTATAAAAGTGCTGATCCATTGGAACTGAAGGCTCTCGATAAAGACATTTACTCAGATTTTGTCGGGAAGATGTTCAATGAATATGGCAAGAGGATAGCCAAAGCGGTGGTTGAGTACGTCTATGACTTGTTTGAAGGATATACTTATTACATGCAACGTGTCTTTAATGAGGCTTTCGCGTCGATAGATAGGGGAGAGGAGTGCTCTATTGACGTGATACGGATGTCAATAGACAACATATTGTTGATGAATGAGGTTCAGTTCGCCGAGCTGATGTCTAGCCTGACAGAAAACCAAAAACGAGTTCTGTCCGCCATCGCGAACGAGGCGCGCGTGCGTAATGTCAACACGTCAGCTTTTATTAACCGCTATCAGTTATCCACCGCCAGCGTTGTCAATGCCGCCATCCGCAAACTCCTCAAGGAAGACATCATCACCGTTGATTTGAAGGAATATTCCATCCCAGACAAGTTCCTCTGGCTCTGGGTCAATCGGCAGTACAATAACGCTTGATGCTGGATCGATGGCAAGTGACGTGGCAAGTGGCGGAACACAAGTGACGTGTTTCCGTCACGATGATTCTTGCGTGAAAATGTGTATATTTGCAGGTTCTTAGTGAGCGTTATGGAATATGCCGTTACGTAGTCGCCGGGAGAGGGGGGAGTTGCCGAGGCATATTCAGATGACTTTGAGAATTTTTAAAGTACAACAATACTATGACACAGGACGAACTGTTCAAGGTGCTGGTGGCACATTGCAAGGAGTACGGGTTCATATTCCCGTCAAGTGAGATTTATGACGGACTGGCCGCGGTCTATGACTATGGCCAGATGGGCGTCGAGCTGAAGAACAACATCAAGCAGTACTGGTGGAACGCTATGACAAGGCTTAACGAGAACATCGTCGGCATTGATTCCTGCGTGTTCATGCACCCTAAGACTTGGGTGGCTTCAGGCCACGTGGCGGCGTTCAACGATCCGCTCATCGACAACAAGGACTCCAAGAAGAGGTATCGCGCCGACAATCTGATCGAGGACTATCTCGGCAAGATCGAGGAGAAGATGAACAAGGAGGTCGAGAAGGGCCGCAAGAGGTTCGGAGAGGCCTTCGACGAGGAGCAGTTCCGCGCCACTAACCCTAACATTCTGAGGGAGAAGGCGAAATATGACGAGGTTCATAACCGTTATGTTGCAGCCGAGCAGGCCAACGACCTCAAGGAGTACAAGCAGATCATCCTTGACTGTGACATTGTGGATCCGATTTCCGGCACGAAGAACTGGACTGATGTGCGTCAGTTCAACCTGATGTTCTCTACCCAGATCAGCAACACCGGCGAGGCGGACGACAAGATTTACCTGCGTCCGGAGACGGCACAGGGAATATTCGTTGAATATCTCAACGTCCAGAAGACGGGCCGCATGAAGATTCCGTTCGGTATCGCCCAGATCGGAAAGGCGTTCAGAAACGAGATCGTCGCAAGACAGTTCATATTCAGAATGAGAGAGTTCGAGCAGATGGAGATGGAATTCTTCTGCCGTCCTGGCACCGAGATGGAGTGGTTCAAAAAGTGGAAGGAGAACCGTATGAAATGGCACGTCAACCTCGGGATGGGTGCCGAGAACTACCGTTTCCACGATCACGAGAAACTGGCCCACTACGCCAACGCCGCGACCGACATCGAGTTCAACTTCCCGTTCGGTTTCAAGGAGTTGGAGGGAATCCACTCCCGTACCGACTTCGACCTCGGCAACCATCAGAGACTCTCCGGAAAGAAGATCCAGTACTTTGATCCGGAAACCAACGAGAGCTACGTTCCTTACTGCGTGGAGACCTCCATCGGTGTGGACCGTATGTTCCTCGCAGTGCTGAGCCATTCCTACAAGGTCGAGCAGCTTGAGAACGGCGAAACCCGCGTCGTGCTGGGCATCCCGGCGCCGCTTGCCCCTGTCAAGGTGGCCGTGCTGCCTTTGATTAACAAAGACGGCCTGCCGGAGAAGGCTCAGGAGGTGATGAACGATCTCAAGTACGATTTCAACTGCCAGTACGATCCTAAGGACTCCATCGGCAAGCGCTACCGCCGCCAGGACGCCATCGGCACGCCGTTCTGCGTGACCGTTGACCACGACTCGCTGAACGACAACTGCGTCACCATCCGCGAGCGCGACACCATGGAGCAGAAAAGGGTTCCGATCGCCGAGCTCCGCACCATCATCGACAAGGAAGTCAACATGAACAACCTCCTCAGGAAGTTGTAGTGTGTAATTGAATATGCCCGGTTCCGCGCCCGCCCGTCTCCCGATGACGCCGCCGCTCCGCCTTCGAAACCGGCATCCATTAGCGTTGGCAGACAACAGCCTGTCTGTCAACGAATAAAGCGAACTCGTGGTACCGAAATCCGTACCACGAGTTCGCTTTTTCCGCACGTAAACAGCTTCTTGGGTGCCATGTGTTTTTCCTTGGCATCAGAAGTCGGATAGGAGTGGTTTTGGGAGTCGTTTGCAAAGACGCCTGGAAAAATAACTATAGAGGAAACTCTTCTAGTAAGCCTCCCGTCATCTATGATTCCTGTTACCTCCCGTGCGCCATTGCGCCTGTTTCGCTCACGAGAGCCGCCTCATGTTACCTCCCGTGCGCCATAGCGCCTGTTTCGCTCACGAGAGCGGCCTCCTGTTACCTCCCGTGCGCCATAGCGCCTGTTTCGCTCACGAGAGCGGCCTCTTGTTCTTCCTGTGCGCCGAAACGCCTGGGTGGTCATCACTGAAATCCGCTCTCAGCGATTGCCCGAAGCGGCTGGCCTTACTGCCCGTACGGGGTGTAGACTCCGAACTCGGCGAGGGAGAGGAGACCGGTCCATTTGGTGAAACGGACGCGGACGGCGTCGGCGTAGACTTTGTCGAAACGGTGTACCTTCACGCGGCTTTGAGTCGGTGCGGTCCCGTTGAAGACCGGATGCCAGGAACCTTTGTGGAGATATTCAATGACATATTCCTGCATCACGCAGGGCTTTGGTTCGGTCATCACGACCATATTGATGAGGGAGCCTGGGTCGAGCTCTACTTTCCAGAACGGTTCCTTGACTTCGGGGCTGGAGACCCAGCAGGTGCGGAAGTCGTCGTCGTTGGCGAAATCCATGATGTCCATGTCGTCGGACCATGAGGAGTCGCACGGTTTGCCGATGGCGATGTTGATGTCGGTGATCGGCTCCATTGTCTCGGCGACATCCACGATGTGGCCGGTGTTCTTCCAGATCTTGCCGATGCGTTTCAGGGCATCGATGCAGTTCTGATCCATCAGGCCGTCGCGGTTCGGGGCGGAGTTCAGGATGTAGGTGCAGTAGGCGTTGTTGTACGGGATGATGTTCTCGGCCACGATCTTGTCAACATCCTTCAGGGGCGAGCCCGGGAACTCGGTCTTCCAGAACCAGGTCTTCTGCAAAGGGTAGCAGGCCATCGCCGGGAGCTGGTTGGTCTCCGGGGAGATCTTCTGGCCGGCGCCCTGCTCGTAGCAGCGGATGTCGGAGTAGAACAGAGCCTCGGAAGGGTATTTCGCCCCGTTCAGATCCATCACCAGGCAGTTCGGCTGGATGCTCTTGATGAGGTGATAAAACTCTGGAAATGAGACATCTGAATATGAAATCCTGCCCCAAGGGGCATCCCACCCGTCGAACATTATGGTGTTGACGGGACCATATTCAGTCAGAAGCTCGCGGACCTGGCTTTTGAGAAGGTTGATCTTCTCCGGAGTGTACGGCAGGGTCGGGCGGATGCGGTGATGGGTGTCAAGGATCGAGAAGTGGAACATTATCTGCATTCCGGCCTTCCGGACGGAATTGACCAGTTCCCGCAGGACATCCCGGTGCAGAGGGGAACTCATCACGCTGTAGTCCGTGGTCTTGGTGTCCCACATGCAGAAGCCGCTGTGGTGCTTGACGGAGACGCAGATGAATTTCATCCCTGCGCTTTGGGCGGCCTTGACCCATTGGTCGGTGTCCAGTTTGATCGGATTGAACACTTCGGGGCTGAGGTCGGGATCGGTCCAGTCGGCTGTCTGGTAGGTCGGGAGGCCGAAGTGAACGAACATTCCGAGCCTCAGGTCCACGAACTCCTGCTGGAGTTGGTGGAGGCTTTTTTCCTGCGCCGCCATCATCATCGGGACGGCCAGCAGGGCCAATAGGGTTGAGATGTACTTTTTCATAGTCGCTAAGTTACGAAAGATTTTTTGTAACTTTATGCCGACAAAAGAGATTATCCTTTGCCGCGAATTATTTTAGAATTACTTAAAAGAACATTGATAATGGATTCAAAAGAAAGAATTGCCAAGGCCTTGACTGTCGCCACCGACACGAAGGTGTTTGAGATGGGCTGCGGAGTCAGCTCACAGGCTCCTGAGGAGTTCAAGAAATGGTTCCCTGAAAGCAAGGCCGCCGTTGTGGTGGCAGACCTTAACACTTGGAAGGTTCTTGGCCAGAAGGTGTACGAAATGTTTGTGACCGCCGGAGTCCACACAGAGAAATATGTCATCGAGAGGAAGGAATTCCACGCGGACTGGAGGTATGTAGACATGGTTGACCACATCATTGCGGGCGATTTCTCTGCCGCCAAGGCCATCGAGAATGACCCTGAATATGTGGAACCGGATGCGGAGAAGGCGTTCAGACCGTCTTCCGAGGCTGAATATGTCACCATCTCCGTGGGTTCAGGAGTCATCAACGACCTCTGCAAACTTGCCTCGCACCACTACGGCCAGTCTTATCTGACATTGCCGACGGCGGCTTCCGTGGACGGTTTCTCGTCGTTTGGCGCATCGATTTCCTATCACAACTCCAAGCAGACATTCTCCTGCCCGGCTCCCAAGGTCATCATCGCCGACGTCGACGTGATCGCCTCCGCCCCGAAGGCCATGACTGCCGCGGGGTACGCTGATCTGGCCGCCAAGGTTCCCGCCGGAGCCGAGTGGATGATCGCCGACCTTATGGGTACTGAGCCGATCAAGCCGGATGCCTGGCATGTTCTTCAGGATTGCCTGGATGATCTGCTGGCCGATCCAGATGGCGTGGCAAGAGGCGACAAGAAGGCTGTGGCGGATTTGTTCGAGGGCTTGACACTCAGCGGTATAGCCATGCAGGCCGCGCAGTCCAGCCGCCCGGCTTCCTGCTGCGACCACCTTTTCAGCCATATTCTTGACATGACCCACCACCGCTTCAACGGCAGGCTCCAGTCGCACGGAGCCCAGGTTGCGATCGGCACGCTGACAATGTGCGCCGTGTTCGACGAACTGTTCAAGATGGATCTGACGAAGATCGATGTGGACGCCTGCGTGAAGGCATGGCCTACGTTTGAGCAGGAGCAGAAGAGGGCGCTTGAAATCTTCAAGGATTTCCCTGCGCCGGAGCTTGGCTACACCGAGATCACCAAGAAATATGACGACGCCGAGACCGTCCGCGTCCAGCTGACGAGGATCAAGGAGAACTGGCCGGAGTTCAAGAAGAAGCTTCAGGGGCAGGTATATTCATTCTCCAGGATGCAGGATCTGCTGAGGAAGGCCGGAGCGCCGTACGATCCGTCGATGATCGGCGTGACCCGCGGGATGCTTAGGAATATGTTCCCGAAGGTACAGTTGATGCGTTTCCGCTTCAATGTGCTGGATCTCGCCAAGAGGGGAATGTTCTATGATCAGCTGGTTGATGCTGTTTTCGCTCCCGGAGCCGCATGGGATCTGACGAAGGAAGTAATGAGATAGGTTACTTATGACAGTACGTGGAACGGGTGTCCGAGGCTTTGCGAAAGGCCGTGCGTTCGTGGTCAGAGACTGCGGGCAGAGGAATCCGTTCGAGGACATACCGCCCGGCAGCGTCCTTGTCGCCGAGCGGTTGTCGCTGTCAGACTCCACACTGATAGATTTCCGAAATGTCGTCGGGCTTGCCGTCTGCGAGGAGGATGCCGACGGTCAGGTTTGTGTGTTGGCCAAGGGAATCGGTATCCCCGCCATCGTCGGTCTGGCCGGCTTCGTTCAGGAGGTCGTGACCGGTGACCGCCTCCTGATCTGGAACCTTGACGTGATGGTCAATCCTGATCTCGACACCGTCATCGCCTACGAGAAGGCCCGTTCCGAAGCCGATGCCCAGCTCAGCCTCAACCTTCCGTATTCGACGTATTTCTAAGGCCTTAGAGGTTGTTTTTTTAGTAGAGGAATCTTATTCCAGACGCAAAAGCTCATCGGCGGAGGCCATCACGGCCTCGCGATGGGAGATGAAGACCACGGTGATGGCCTGCGGGTTGTCAGCGGAGGCTAGTGCGTTCCGGACATAGGAGCGAAGATTGGCGAGAAGCCTTGTCTCGGTCTCGGGATCCAGGGATGAGGTGGACTCGTCCAGAAGCAAGATCCCGCCACGGTGCAGCAGTGCTCTGGCGATGGCTATGCGCTGGCACTGTCCCTCGCTCAGGCCTCCACCGGCTTCCCCGCAGACAGTGTCCAGACCGTCCGGAAGATCAAACACAAAATCAGCCACGGCGGTGTGCAGGGCGGAACGCATCCCCTCCTCCGAAGCAGAGGCGTCAGCAAGCAGGAGGTTGTCCCGTATGGTGCCGCTCATCAAGGAGTTACCCTGAGGCACATAGCGGAAATTGCCGCGCGCCGGCTTTCCTGCCGCGCAGGAGGAACCGGCATCGTAGACTGTCACTGTCCCGCGGTCAGGCTTCAATAGTCCGAGCATGAGACGAATGAGTGTACTCTTCCCGACTCCTGTGGGACCTGCCACGACGGTAAGGGTTCCAGGCCGGAAATCATAGGAGAAAGCGTCCAGGACGCGGGTGCCGTGTGAGCCGGGATATTCAAAGCTCACTCCTTCAAATCTGACTCCCGCCGCTCCGCGCGCCATCCATTTCGGACCATCCGTTTCAGCCGGAAGGCTCTCCAGTTCCATCAGCCTCTCGATGGAAGTCAACGCATGGATGAACGCCGGCAATTCCCTGGCGAGATCGGCCACCGGTCTCTGAACCTGACCGACCAACTGGAGAAAGGCTGTCATCATACCGAAACTGACAGTCCCGTTCTTGATGCCCAAGGCTCCCCACAGGAACGCCGCCGCATAGCCTCCCATGAATCCAAGCGACATGAACCCGCGGGCCACGGCATTGTAGTTGAGCCGACGTACAGTCTTGTCTTTCAAGCGGTTCTGAAGAGTGTCCAAAGCGCCGACAACCCTTGTGACACCTATCAGGGTCAAAGCTATCACACGGTTCTGGAGATTCTCCTGAATCAATTGCTGCACATCACTGTCCAATGCTCGGATGTCGGATGTCAAAGACCTGAGTTTGAAGAAGAAAAGCCTTGAGCCTATTACGGCCAGCACCATCAGGAACACCAGTACCCACAGCAGGCCGGGTGCCATCATCAGCATGTAGACTGACGCGGCGGCAAGTTGGCACACCGTCACAATTGATCCGGGAATATGGCTGCACAGCAAGTCGGTCACAACCCTTATGTCTTCTTCCAGGCGGTTGACCGCATCTCCGCTGTTGAATCTTTCGCGACCTGTCCATTCACTTGAAATGACCTTTGAGAACAATTCGGCGCGCAGGGTGTTGTTGACTTTGAGCAGCCCCAATTTCTCACAATAGGAAGAGAAGACGTTGCAAAGCAGCTGAACGGCCATGATGCCCATCATCAAGGCTATCCTGCCGGTCAGAGCGGCTTCTGACGCGCCGGTGACGACATCCACGATCTCCTTGCAGATCCAGACAAACGACAGGGAGGCCGCGATGCGGATGATCCCGAGAAGCATGCGGATCAACATCCATCTCCTTGCCGGGATGGACATCCGCTTCAGAGCCCCAAGGCAGCTTCCCAAACTTTTCACTTTTGTCTGATCTGTTTGTCAACAAGAGGTTCCGCTATGACTTGCGGGATTGGATCGCATGGACAACATTGATAAGGACGCTGCCCAGGATGCCTGCGAACAGGGATCCCATCAGCACGGCGACCTTACCCATGTCACGCAGTCGGGCCATGACCTCAGGAGTCTGGTCACTGAATGAGAGGGTGTCCACGAAGATCGACATCGTGAAGCCGATACCACCGAGACAGGCCACGGCGATCAGCATCGTCCAAGTGGCTTTGGCAGGCATCTCGCCGAAGCGAAGCTTGACGGCGATGAAGCTGGCGAGAGAGATGCCGAGCGGCTTTCCGAGGACGAGGCCAAGGAATATTCCCATGCTCACGCTGCCAAGAGCCTGATCGAAATGGAACACGTTGAAGTAGGACACGTCAGGAATCTCAACACCGGCGTTGGCAAGTGCGAAGATCGGCATGATCAGGAAGTTTACCCAAGGGCCGAGGGCGTGCTCAAGGCGGTAGCTCATGCCCATTGAGTCCCTTGAGATGGCCGACAGGCGTCTCAGGCAATGCCTCTGCGGGCCATTAGGGAACTCGGAGGAGGTGGATTCTATGCTGTTATATTCATTGAGCCTTCGGATGTACTGGCGGCGCTTTCTGTTGAAGTAGGCCTCGCTGAATCTCGGGGTCATCGGCACAAGGAACGCCATCACGACACCGGACATCGTGGAATGGATGCCGGCATAGTAGAACAACGACCAGATCGCGATGGCCGGGACAAGGTAGAACCAGCCGCGCTTCTCGCCTAACTTGTTCATCAGCAGCACTCCTGCTATCAGTACAAATGCGATGCCCAGCAGTCCGAAGTTGATGGTGCCGCCGTAGAACAAGGCCACGACAAGAATGGCTATCAAGTCGTCGGCGATGGCGAGCGCCGTCAGGAACACTTTCAGCGACACCGGCACACGGTCGCCCAGAATGGACAGGATGCCGACCGCGAAGGCGATGTCCGTGGCGGTAGGGATTCCCCAACCTGAAGCGGCGGCGGAACCGTGGTTGACGGCTGCGAAGATCAAGGCCGGAGCCACGACGCCACCGAACGCGGCGATCACCGGCATCATCGCTTTCTTCACACTGGACAGTTCTCCGTTCTTCATCTCCCGCCTGATCTCAAGGCCGACAGTGAAGAAGAAGACCGTCATCAGGATGTCGTTGATGAACTTCTCGACGGTCATTCCGTTAGGGAACAGAATGCTCTCTCCGCCAGGGCTTTGGAACCTTAGGGAGATGTCGGTCTCCAGAACGTTGTGGTAGAACTCTTTGGTGAATGGAAGGTTGGCCAGAAGCATCGCCACCACCACGCAGCAGAGCAGAAGCACTCCCTGCGCCCAAGGCTGCTTGGAAAACTGTTTCCTTCTATGGTCAAAGTTCCGGATGCCTTTTGTCCAGGTGTAGATCGGAATAAGTCTCATGGTGTGTTACTCTAATTATTAAAGCATTAAGGATAATCAATGATTTTTCGGGAATAGTCCTCAGCGGTTATTCTCCGTAAAGGTACCTGTGCTGCTCCGGGGTCAGGGTGTCGATCGTTATGCCCCAGTCCTTCAGCTTTCTGAAGGCCACCTCGCGGTCGATTGACTCAGGGACGCTGTGAAGCATCTCACCCGGTACCCTCGCCAGTACCATCCTGTTGTCGGCCAAGTATTTGGCGCTGAGAGCCTGGATGGCGAACGACATGTCCATGATCTCGGCAGGATGGCCGTCTCCCGCGGCGAGGTTCACAAGCCTTCCTTCGGCGATGATGTAGATCCTGCGACCGCCAGGGAGGGTGTACTCCTGAATATTCTGCCTCGCAGGTTTCTCTCCCACAGCGAGTTCCTTAAGCTGGGCGACGTTCACCTCGCAGTCGAAATGCCCGGCGTTGCAGCAGATCGCTCCGTCCTTCATCGCGAGGAAATGCTCCTTGGTGATGACATCGTCGCAGCCGGTAACAGTCACGAATATGTCGCCTTCTGCGGCGGCCTGGGCCATGCCCATAACCTGGAATCCGTCCATCACGGCCTCCATCGCCTTGATAGGATCCACCTCTGTGACAATCACTTTCGCGCCGAGTCCCTTGGCTCTCATCGCCACGCCCTTGCCGCACCATCCGTAGCCTGCGACCACTACATATTTCCCGGCCACGATCAGGTTGGTTGTCCTGTTGATGCCGTCCCAGACAGACTGGCCCGTGCCGTAGCGGTTGTCGAAGAAATGTTTGCAGGCCGCGTTGTTGACAAGCATCATCGGGAATCTCAGCCTCTTTTCACGGTTCATCGTCTCAAGCCGGAGGATTCCGGTGGTGGTCTCCTCGCAGCCGCCGATGATGTTCGGAATGAGATGTGGGTAGTCCTCGTGGATCATTGTCACAAGGTCTCCGCCATCGTCGATGATGATGTTAGGGCCGCATTCGAGAACCCGTCTGATGCCGTGCTCATATTCCTCGGGAGTCGCTCCGTGGACCGCGAAGACGTTCAGACCTTCGTGCGCGAGCGCCGCCGCGACGTCATCCTGGGTGGATAGAGGGTTGCTTCCCGTGATGTACATCTCGGCGCCGCCTTCGGAGAGAACCTCGCAGAGATGGGCCGTCTTGGCCTCCAGGTGCACGGATAGGGCTACTTTCAGCCCTTTGAACGGCTTTGTCTCCTTAAATTCCTTCTCCAGACCTTCAAGCAGTGGCATGTGATGCCTTACCCATTCTATTTTCAGCTCTCCGCTTTCCCAGAGCTGAGGGTTGCGTATCTCACTCATCGGTGTCAAAAATCTATTGTTCCGCATCCATCTTTATGAGATGGACATACATTCTATTCAGTTTTAGGAACATTCATTGTTCCGTCCCGGCAAAGATAGCCATTTTATTCGTGGCTTTCGCCACTTCTTCCTTTCTTTCACCAAATTGCGGCCTAAAGATTTGCTCATCGTGGGAAGATAGCTTACTTTTGCGGTTGTTTGCCGGAAAATGAATATGACCGAGGCTTCGTCTGTGGTCTAAAGTTTGCGGCATACACCCTGCGCCAAAGCCATCTGAACATGGCGGAGCGCCGACTGGAGATTTTAATTTATTTAACTGAATATTATGGGACTTTTAGACGGAAAGGTAGCCCTCATCACGGGCGCCGCAAGAGGAATCGGTAAGGCAATCGCCATGAAGTTCGCTTCCGAGGGAGCTGACGTGGCTTTCACTGATCTTGTGATCAATGAAGCCGGAGAGCAGACCGTTAAGGACATCGAGGCTTTCGGCCACAAGGTAAAGGCCTACGCCTCCAACGCAGCCAATTTCGAGGAGACTCACAACGTCGTGAACCAGATTCTTGCTGACTTCGGAAGGATTGACATCCTTGTGAACAACGCCGGCATCACCAAGGACGGACTCATGCTCAGGATGACCGAGGCGCAGTGGGACGCTGTCCTCAACGTGAACCTTAAGTCAGCGTTCAACTTCATCCACGCCATCACTCCGATCATGGCCCGCCAGAGAGGAGGAAGCATCATCAACATGTCCTCTGTCGTTGGAGTCTCAGGCAATGCCGGCCAGTGCAACTATTCCGCATCCAAAGCCGGTCTCATCGGTCTGGCCAAATCCATTGCCAAGGAGATGGGCCCGCGCGGAATCAGAGCCAACTGCATCGCGCCGGGATTCATCGTCTCGGACATGACCAACGCCCTTTCAGAGGAAGTGCGCGACGCTTGGGTAAAGCAGATCCCGCTTCGCCGTGGTGGCACACCTGAGGATGTGGCCAACGTGGCGGTGTTCCTTGCCAGCGACCTTTCGGGCTATGTCTCCGGGCAGGTTATCCACTGCTGCGGTGCGATGAACTGCTAACTCAATCCTGACCGAGGGTCTTGACGGGGTTGCGGGTTGCGGCGGTGTAGGTCTGGCCGAGGACGGACAGCAGGGAGATCAGGAATGACACCGCAGACTTCATATTCTCCATTTGTGTAACTGCCGCCGGCAAAAGGATGCTCCGCCGTGATGTCAAGGTTTCTTTTTGATACCCAATCCGGCATCCTTCACTTGTGGCAAAGCTTTCAGCGTGACCTGGAGTGCCTCCTGCAGTCCAAATGATATTTAAACTTATATTTGAACTTATAAAGGGCCACTATTTTGCCTATTTGGTGATTATTTCATACCTTTACTCTGCAAAGGCAAGATAATCAACTTTATGGCAGACAATAAAAAGGAAGTGGAGCGTGCAGAACTCCACCGAACCATCTGGGCAATAGCAGATGAGATGAGAGGCTCCGTGGATGGATGGGATTTCAAATCCTACATCTTGGGGATGCTCTTTTACAGATACATCTCTGAAAACATCACAACATACATAAACAAGGGTGAATGGGAGACAGGCAACAAGGACTTCAATTATGCTGACCTTAATGATGCACAGGCAGAAGGCATAAGGGAAGAGATGGTGAATGTCAAGGGGTTCTTCATACTTCCTTCACAACTGTTTGAGAACATCTGCAAGACTTGTGATGCTGACCCCAACCTGAATATGACACTTGAAGGTATCTTCTCCGCCATTGAAAACTCCGCAAAGGGAACTGCAAGTGAAGATGACTTCAAGGGGCTGTTTGCGGACCTCGATGTGAACAGCAACAAACTGGGCGCTACCGTCATCAAGAGAAATGAAAAACTAGTCAAACTCCTGAGAGGCATCGAGTCGATGAAATTGGGTGATTATCAAGACAATACCATTGACGCATTCGGTGACGCATACGAATACCTGATGGGAATGTATGCTTCAAATGCAGGAAAGAGCGGTGGCGAATATTACACCCCGCAGGAAGTAAGTGAGCTTTTGACAAAACTTGCCACAGTGGGCAAGAGTGAGGTCAATAAAGTATATGACCCAGCCTGCGGTTCAGGCTCATTGCTGCTGAAAGCCGCGAAGATATTGGGAAAGGACAATGTCCGCCAGGGCTTCTTCGGACAGGAAATCAACCTCACCACATATAACCTGTGCAGGATCAATATGTTCCTTCATGACATCGACTATGACAAATTTGACATAGCCTGTGAAGATACACTTCTTTCTCCACAGCATTGGGATGACGAGCCTTTTGAAGTAATTGTCTCAAACCCTCCTTATTCAACCAAGTGGAAAGGGGATGATGATATAACCCTTATCAATGATCCGAGATTTGCACCTGCTGGTGTGCTTGCACCGAAGTCCAAGGCTGACCTTGCATTCATTATGCACTCTCTTTCCTGGCTTGCAAGCAATGGCACAGCTGCCATAGTATGTTTCCCCGGCGTGATGTATAGGGGTGGATCTGAGAAGAAAATAAGACAATACTTGATCGACAACAACTATGTAGATTGCATTATCCAACTCCCTGACAACCTTTTCTTTGGGACCAGTATTGCCACCTGTATCATGGTGCTGAAGAAGGCCAAGAAGGATAACTGCACTCTGTTCATAGATGCTACCAAGGAATGTGTCAAGGTCACCAATTCCAACAAACTCACAGAGGAGAATATCCAGCATATTCTGGATATCTTCACTGACAGGAAAGATGTGCAGTATGTCAGCAAGCTTGTGGCCAATGATGAAATCGCAAAGAGTGAATACAACCTGTCAGTTTCGACGTACGTCGAGCAGGAGGATACCAGGGAGAAGGTGGATATCGTGAATCTCAATGCTGAACTTGCGGAGATCGTGTCACGTGAGAATGTGCTGCGGGCTGAGATTGACAAGATTATAAAGGAAATAGAAATATGAAAAAGCACTCACCCGTGGGCGAATGCTTTTTAAAATAAGTTTGACGAGCCCCTCAACCATTCATATGAAAATTTCCAATGCAAATGTAAGCAATTAAAAGGGAAAAGCAATACTTGGCAAAAGAAAATATGAGCAAGTTAGAAAGGTTAATACAGCAGTACTGTCCTGATGGGGTGGAGTATGTAAAGTTGGACTCGGTTGCCAATATCTGCCGCGGGACACGAGTTGTAAAAAGTCAGTTATCAGATAAAGGGTACCCTGTTTATCAAAACTGCTTAACCCCTATGGGATATTTTGAGCGTTCAAATTGTAATGCAGGAATTACATTCGTAATATGTGGTGGCGCAGCAGGAAATGTAGGTTACACAGACGTTGAATGTTGGGCGGCAGATGATTGCGAATTCATCATAGGCGGTCATCAAGTTATTAACAGATATATCTACTATTATTTGATGACCAAGCAGAACTATTTATTATCAAAAGTAAGAAAAGCTAGCATCCCAAGGTTAAGTCCCAGCATTATTAAAGATCTCGAAATTCCACTTCCGCCGCTTCCTGTGCAGGAAGAGATCGTGAGAGTGTTAGATACTTTTACAGAACTGCAAGCAGAACTGCAAGCAGAACTGCAAAAAAGAAAGCAACAATACAACTATTATCTTGATAACTTGCTGAATTTCAATAATATAAATAGGGGGGGGTATCAAGCAGAAGTAAGATGGATGAAGATGAGTGAGGTATTTGAAATACGAAATGGCTATACTCCGTCAAAGGCGAAAAAGGAGTTCTGGGAAGGAGGAACTATCCCGTGGTTTAGAATGGAGGATATTCGACAGAATGGACGTATTCTCTCAGATTCGATACTACACATTACCCCAAAAGGGGTCAAAGGAAAGGGATTATTCAAGGCCAATTCCTTCATACTTGCTACAACTGCAACCATCGGCGAGCATGCTCTTATAATTGTTAATTCGCTTGCGAATCAGCAATTTACGAATCTTTCAATTTGTAAATCGCTTGAGAATGAGTTATCTGTAAAGTACGTGTACTATTACTTTTTTGTTATTGATGAATGGTGCAAGGCAAATACAAATGTCTCCAATTTTGCTTCTGTTGATATGTCGAAGTTCTATAATCTTCTTATCCCAATCCCATCAATAGCCGAGCAGCAGCGCATTGTCGCCATTCTTGACCGCTTCGACACCCTCACCACCGACCTCGCCCAGGGTCTCCCTGCCGAGATAGAAAAGCGCAGACAACAATACGAATATTATAGAGATAAACTCCTGACCTTCAAAAGAAAAGGAGCATAACAAAACACGAGAAACATAATAATGGCACAATACAATATCATAGCTGAAAGCCAGGAATACACTGTGGTTGCAGAGTATGACCACGTGGCGACTCCTGCAGAGGCCTACCAGAGTGAGGCTGATCTGGAGAAAGAGTTCATCAGGCTCCTTGGAGAGCAGGGGTATGAATATCTCCCAATCCATACAGAGACTGACCTTATCTCCAACCTCAGGACCCAGCTGGAGAAACTGAACCACTATCATTTCACAGATAGTGAATGGGAGCAGTTCTTCAACACCTGCATAGCCAACAAGAACGATGATATTGTAGCCAAGACAGCCAAGATACAGGATGACTATATCCAGGTTCTCAAAAGAGACACCGGCGAAAGCCAGAACATCAAACTCATTGACAAGGACAATATCCATAATAACACCCTCCAGGTCATAAACCAGTATGTCGAGGAAGGCGGAAACTACGACACGAGGTACGACGTGACAGTACTTGTCAACGGACTCCCCCTCGTACACATTGAGCTGAAACGCAGGGGCGTACAGTTGAAAGAGGCCTTTAACCAGATAAACCGCTATCAGAGGGACAGTTTCTGGGCAGGATGCGGCCTGTATGAGTATGTGCAGATATTTGTCATCTCAAATGGCACAAATACCAAATACTACTCGAACACCACCCGCGCCAATCACCTCAAAGAACAGGAGACAGGCGGAAGAAACAAGTCAAAGAAGACAAGCAATTCCTTTGAGTTCTCTTCTTTCTGGGCTGACAGCAACAACAAGGTCATCACAGACCTTCTGGACTTCACCAAGACATTCTTCTCAAAGCACACCCTACTGAGTATCCTTACCAAATACTGCGTCTTCACCAGTGAGAAGATGCTTATGGTGATGAGACCATACCAGATTGCAGCCACGGAAAGGATAATCCAGCGGATAAATGTTGCCAACAACTACAAGTTTTATGGCAACATCAAGGGTGGTGGATACATCTGGCACACAACAGGTTCCGGAAAGACATTGACATCATTCAAGACAGCCCAACTGGCTTCCAGGCTCCCTTATATAGACAAGGTTCTTTTCGTCGTGGACAGGAAAGACCTTGACTACCAGACCATGAAGGAGTATAACCGATTTGAGGAAGGGGCTGCTGATGGAAATACTTCCACTGCAGTGCTTCAAAGACAATTGGAGAATAAGGATAAGAAGGGTGGCTATCATGATTACCGGATTATAATCACCACCATCCAGAAGCTCTCCATCTTTGTACAGAAGAACAAGAACCATCCTGTATTTCAGCAGAGGGTAGTGATAATCTTTGATGAGTGCCACAGGAGCAACTTCGGTGAAATGCACAGTGCTATTACCAAGAACTTCAAGAAATATAATCTGTTTGGTTTTACAGGCACTCCAATCTTTGCACAGAATGCAGGGACTGGTGGAGATATGAGACTGAAAACCACCCAGCAGGCATTTGGAGACAAACTCCATACATATACCATAGTGGATGCCATCAATGATGAGAATGTCCTTCCTTTCAGGATAGACTATGTGAATACCATCAAGGAGAAAGACAATATCAATGATGAACAGATTTCAGCCATAGACAGGGAGAAAGCTATGGCCTCTCCTGAAAGAATATCTCAGGTGGTGAAATACATCCTTGAGCACTTTGACCAGAAGACAAAGCGGAGTTCGTACTATTCTTTCCGTGTGCTGGATGATATTCACAAAGTGGCAAGTGCCAGAAAGGGAGCCCAAGTCTCTGAACACAAGACAGAGCAGAAACTGAATGGCTTCAATGCTATGTTTGCAGTGGCTTCCATCCCTATGGCCAAAGCATACTACAATGAGTTCAAAAGGCAGCAAGCAGAGATTCCTGAAGCACAGAGATTGAAGATAGCTACCATATACAGTTATGGTGCAAATGAGGAAGAGATTGATGGAATACTCGCGGAAGAGAACCCTGAAAGCACAACACAGCTTGACCAGCAGTCAAGGGACTTCCTTGAAGGAGCTATCCTGGACTATAATAAGATGTTCTCCACCAACTATGACACTTCAAGCGACAAGTTTCAGAACTATTATAAGGATCTGTCATTGAGGATGAAAAACAGGCAGGTGGATCTGCTGATAGTGGTGAATATGTTCCTTACAGGCTTTGATGCCACCACCCTCAACACATTGTTTGTGGACAAGAACCTGAAACAGCACGGCCTGATACAGGCATTTTCCAGGACAAACAGAATACTGAACTCTGTCAAGACCTTTGGTAATATAGTCTGTTTCAGGGATCTCCAGCAGGCCACAGATGATGCCATCGCTCTCTTTGGAGACAAGGATGCAAGCAGTATTGTGGTGTTGAAAGACTTCCTGTCTTATTATGACGGATACGACACGGAAAAGGGGAAACACTGTTATGGTTATAAAGAACTTGTCGAGCAGCTTCAAAATGAGTTCCCTGATGGGCAGCCAATCTTGGGTGAAGATGCGGAGAGACGGTTTGTGGCTTTATTTGGAAGCCTGCTCAAATCCATCAACATCCTTTCCACTTTTGACCAGTTTGATGGACAGAAAATAATCACTGACAGGCAGTTGCAGGATTACCAGAGCAATTATCTCGATCTTCAGGAAAAGTGGAGAAGACGCAGACCCGGGGACAAAGAGAACATTAATGATGATCTTGTGTTTGAGACTGAGCTTATAAGGCAGGTGGAGATAAACATTGACTATATTCTCCTTCTTGTCCAGAAATATCACGACAGCAACTGCACAAACAAGGAGATACTTGTGAATATTTCCAAAGCCATAGGTTCAAGCATGCAGCTCAGGAGCAAGAAAGAACTTATTGAAAACTTCATTGGTAGTGTAAATGCAAATACTGATGTGGAAAAGAGTTGGAAAGACTTTGTCCAGCAGCGGAAAGATGAAGACCTGAAAGAAATCATAGAAAGTGAACATCTCAAGCCACAAGAGACAAAGTCGTTCATTGACAATAGCTTCCGGGACGGTCAGGTGAGGACCACAGGAACAGATATTGACAAGATTCTTCCTCCTATGTCAAGGTTTGGTGGCGGAAACAGACAGGAAAAGAAGAAGTCCGTTATCGATAAGATACAGGCATTCTTCGAGAGGTACTTTGGGCTGTAGGACACAACATCAATCTCCTCGGTGAAACAGTGGGTATGGGGCTGGAAGTTCAGGAGAAAGAGGCCAAGGGGACTTTACCTACAAAGAAACTTCATCACTCCTGACCAAGATTCTTGACCGGATTCTCGGTTGCGGCGGCGTAGGTCTGGCCGAGGACGGAGATGAACGAAATCAGGAGTGATATCAAGGCCGCAAGCACAATAGCCCACCAAGGGAAGGCGATCTTGGTGTAGAACGCCTGTAGGTAATTTGTGATGCCCCACACGGCGAACGGAACGGCAAGCACGACGGCGACAAGGCTCATGATCATGAACGACTTGGACAATGTCCATACGGCAGAACTGACTTCCGCGCCGAAAACCTTGCGGACAGCGATCTGGCGGCTTTGCTGCTCGGTGTAATAGAGTGACATCGCGAACAATCCGAGAGCGGAGATCAGGATGGCCATGACCATGAAAAAAATCACAAGCAGCATAGTGTTCTTGGTTCCATTCAAGTCATCGACCAATTTCTCGTCCAGATAGTAAGCATACATCTCCAAAGGAACGCCCGTGGTCTCCTTCGCGAACTCTCTGCATACATTCTTGACCGCAGCCATAGCCTCGGCACGGTCACCTGTTATCTTAAGAAGCTGAATGAAAGCATAGTCATAATTCTCGTCAATGATCCTTATAGAGTTTCGCTCATTCTCCATCGGTTCGAACAGTGCATTGTTGGCGCGGAAATCCGGGATGATGCCACAGATTTCATATTCACCTTTCGTGTAGCTTCCACCAGCGTAAGGATGTTCCGCCGTCACGCCAAGACTCCTCTTGGAGGTCTCCGTCAGAAGCACTTTTGGCGAGGAAATTTCGCTGTACTTCTCCAAGACCTTGATTCCCAAGATCCTGAGCGAAGTCGTATCCAACTGGGCCATACGCATCCAACCGATTATCTGATTGTTCTCGTCGTGAAGACCGTTCGCTCCGCAGGATATTGGAGAAGTAATTCCAAGTCCCGCGTCAACCACCTGAGGCAGAGCCTTCAATCTGTTGCGAAGCGCATCCTGAGGTCCTCTCCTATAACCCACATCCTGGGAAGAGACCTGAATGACCTCCTTTGTCTCGTAACCTACAGGCAGGTTTACCAGATAGCTGACTTGTGCCGACATCGTGATCGCCATAGCGATAAGGATGGTGCTGAACACGGTTTGAAGAACGATGAACACCTTGCCGAAAATCATCTTGTTCTTGAAACGTAACTCCCCTTTCACGACATCGATCGGTTTGAAGCGTGAGACAAGCATCGCAGGGAGCAGCGCCGAAACCACGGAGATGACAACCAACGCCAGAACAACCCAAAGCACGGTGCTAAAGTCAGGTGTCAGCACAATGTCGGCGCTCAAAATCCTGTCAAAGAGCGGTTTGAATGAATATGCCAGCAGACAGCCCACGGCGAAACACCCGACCGTGAAGGCGAATGACTCGGCGATGTACCTCGCCACTATATTCCTTGAGCTTTCGCCAAGCAACCGTCTGGTGGCCATTTCCTTGGCGCGCTTTCCCGTCTGCGCGACAGTCAGATTGATGTAATTGAATATGGCGGAAATCAGCAGCACCAGAGCCACAATGAATAGTAACCCAACCTGTTTTTTGTCACCCGTTCTTATGCAACTATATTCCTCCAAATCCGAAAAATAGACCTTGTCAAGTCTCGTCACGCTTGCTCCCCACAAAAAGGCGTTATCGGAATTGTCAGCCTTATAGAAATTCCAGTACCCGAGATACTTTTTAAGAAGATCATCACGCACCTTTTCCACATCAGTTCCTTCGTCAAGCCGGACAATCGGAATAGTGTTGCCGAAATTGTCCATCCACGCAAACCGCCTCTGAGCACGTTTGATGCTTGTGAACATATCGCAATGTTTGAACACATCGACAGGCCCAAAATCCTCAACGACCCCGACAACTGTCCACTTACTCTTATCGACGCTTAATGTCCGGCCAATAGGATCCTCATTTCCAAACACTTTCTTGGCGAACGACTCGGACAGAATCACCTCGTCCTCATTCTCCAGAACATTGTCCTTAGGACAACCTGTAAGGCGATAGTCAAAGAACTTGAAAAAATTCGTGTCAACCGAAATCTCCGCCGCCTGATAATAGTCATCGCCGACCATAACATCAGCAGTTCCCCCATAGCTGATTCTAGTCCACGCCTTGATCTCCGGAACGGACGGGAAAAACTCCTCGGATGTTCCAAGCGTCATTCCGAAAGAATTCCCAGCCCCGATGACATACAGCTGCCTTGAAAGCGGTTGCTTCGCCCCGACACTGAACTCCGTCTTGGCATACGAAGCCAGCAGAATGACAAATCCCAGCGCCACCGACAGCCCGAAAACCTCGATGAAAGTGTAAAGTTTGTTCCTCGACAGGAACCTCAGATAAGTGCTTGACATAACCTTGTCCTTAAAAACCACCGTTTCCGCCAAGCCAATGTCATGCCAAATTAGCCAACTAATTATTTATGAATATCTTATCCTTCCCACCATTCCCACCAAAGTGTAAAGAAATTTTACACCCGCTGTAAAGAAACTTTACACTCTGCCACGACGGCGGTGGAATGTGACCTTCACTTGCCCTTTAGTCACCACAGCCCGCATGCCCGACAATCTCGAATACCTATAGCACACCTTGTTGTTTTAGAGCATTTGTCTACAGTAAGCGCTGATTCTGCCTGAAGAGCGCTCCTGCGATTCTCACGCTTTGGAAAAATACGACAAAATGACTATTTTTGATTTTTATTGAAAATAGGATTATTCTATGGGAAATTTGACACTGAAACAATTCTTTTCAGCGGCGGCGATGTTCATTTGCCTGCCTTTGGTTGCCTTCGGGGCGCAGAAAACGTGGTCGGTCTCCTCTCCGGACGGGAGGATCGTGGCGGAAATCTCTACCGGGGACGGGGTGAGATATTCAATAAGCCGTGACGGGGTGGCGCTTATTACGCCGTCCGAGATCTCGATGACATTCGAGGACGGGACAGTCTTCGGAGGAAGCGACAGGGTCCGCAAGGTGAGAAAAGGTTCCTGCGACGAGAGAGGCGTTCGGGCGATGAACTACAAAAAGGCCTCGGTGGACAATGTCTACAACCACCTTACACTTGAGTTCAAGGGCTACAGTGTGGAGTTCAGGGCGTTCGACAACGGAGTCGCCTACAGGTTTGTCTCCACGGCCAAGTCAGGAGAATTTACTGTGACTGACGAACTTACGGAATTCAACTTCGCCGAGGACTGGACAGCTTGGGTGCCTTACGTCAAGAGCAATGAGAAAAAGACTTTCAAGCAACAGTTCGTCAATTCGTTCGAGAACACGTACGAGCATATTCATTTGTCTCAGATGGATCCCGAGAGGCTGGTGTTCCTTCCGATGACGGTGGACGCCGCTGGCGGAGTGAAGATCGTCGTCACCGAATCAGATCTGCTGGGCTACCCGGGGATGTTCCTTAATGGACAGGGCGGCAAGGAGTTGAGAAGTGTCCGCGCGCCTTATCCTGTGGGACTTCGCCCTAACGGGGTGTATGTCTACCAGAACATGGACTACGCCGACTACATCGCCAAGGTCGAGGCCGGGCAGAAGTTCCCGTGGAAGGTTGTCGGGATCACACCGGACGCCAAGTCGCTGATGGATCTGGATCTGGTATGGCAGCTTGCCACCCCGGCGGACAAGAACGCCGACTGGAGCTGGGTGAAGCCGGGAAAGGTGGCATGGGACTGGTGGAACGACTGGAATCTGTACGGGGTGGACTTCCGCGCCGGGATCAACACCGAGACCTACAAGTACTACATCGACTTTGCTGCCGCCCACGGCATCGAGTACATCATCATGGACGAGGGATGGGCGCAGAGAGCGAAGGCCAACCTGTTCCTGATCAATCCTGACATCAACCTTGAGGAACTTGTCGCCTATGCTGACGGCAAGAATGTCGGCATCATCCTCTGGGCAAGCTACAACAGCATTGTGAAGAATCCGGAGAAGGCGATGAGCCACTACGCCCGGATGGGCTTCAAGGGCTTCAAGATCGATTTCATCAACAGGGACGACCAGCAGGCCGTGAGGTTCTGCGAAAGGATGGCGAAGATCGCCGCCGAGAATCATCTTCTGATTGATTTCCATGGGGTTTACAAGCCTGCCGGCATCCAGAGAACCTATCCTAACGTGCTCAATTTCGAGGGCGTGGCCGGGCTGGAGCAGCTGAAATGGAGTCCGGAGGACTACGACGAGGTGACCTACGACGTGACGATACCGTTCGTCAGGATGGTCGCCGGACCGATGGACTACACGCAGGGAGCGATGCGCAACGCGGTCAGGAGGAACTACCGTCCGGTCGGATCGGAGGCGATGAGCCAGGGTACACGCTGCCGTCAGCTCGCCGAATATGCCGTCTTCGAGGCACCGCTGACAATGCTTTGCGACTCGCCGTCCAACTACATGGCAGAAACGGAATGCACGGAATTCATAGCGGAGTTTCCTACCGTCTGGGACGAGACCATTCCGCTCTGCGGAGAGATCGGTGAATATGTCGCCGTGGCTCGTCGCCACGGGGAGACCTGGTACGTCGGAGCGCTCACCAATTGGGACGAGCGTGATCTTGACCTTGACCTTGGCTTCATCGGAGGCGGCGAGATGACCGTCTTTCAGGATGGCATCAACGCGGACAGAGCCGCGAGAGACTACAAGAAGACTTCCGCGCGGATTCCGGCGGACGGAATCGTGAGGATCCACATGGCTACCGGAGGGGGTTGGGTGGCGAAGATTACCAGATAGTCTGATTTTTTTGGTTTATGAGAAGAGTGTTATTGTCAATTATCGCCATAGCGGCGGCTCTGGTCGTGTGCGGGCCAGGAGCCGCCGCCAGGAGCGAGAGCGCCAGCGTGATGTCTTTCAACATCCGCATCCAGTTCCCCGCCGACACAGGAAAATACAACTGGGAGAGCCGCAAGGAAGGGTGCGTGAAGGCGATCCGGAAATATCATCCTGACATCATCGGACTCCAGGAAGCGACCTTCGGGCAGAAGTCCTTCTTGTCCAAAGAGTTGCAAAAATACATCATGATTGACGGCGACTGCAAGCCCGGCACGCTGAACAAGGATTCCGGATTCAACCCGATTCTCTTCAGGGCGGACAGGTTCGATCTTCTGGGCTACGGAACATTCTGGCTCAACGAGGATCAGGAGCCGGAGGCAAAAGGCTGGGACGCTGAATATGTCAGGACGGCCAACTGGGTGAAGCTTCGTTTCAGGAAATCCGGACAGATAATATTCCTCTTCAACACACACTTTGACAATGTCGGGGAAAAGGCCCGCGCCGAAAGTGCCTTGCTGATGGTGGAGAAGATCAAGGAGATCGCCGGTGACAAGGCTGTGGTGTTCGTGACCGGCGACCTCAACACAACGTGTGACGACAAGGCTCTCAGGCCTCTCACCACGTACCTCAACGAAGCTTCCGAGACCGTGAAGAAAGCCGACAAGATTCCGTCTTTCAACAATTTCGGTCGCCCGGGGAGCAAACTGGAGACCATTGACCACATTCTTTACCGCAATGCGGAGGCCACGGGCTTTCGGGTGGTATACGAGCCTAAATTCGGAATCAACTACATTTCCGATCATTATCCGATTTGCTCAGAGTTTGTCATCACACTTCCAAAGAATTAGAAAATGGCTGAATTCCAACAGAAAAGAAAGGAACTGCACAAGGAAGGCATCCTGAAACAAAGAGAGGCTCTGCGCGCGTCTTCGGATGGCGCGACGTGTCCTTACTGCGGAAAGGACATCAGGAAAAGCTGGGAGTTCTGCCCTGGATGCGGACATTCACTTGTCGGCTGGTGCACGTTCTGCGGAGCCGACATCCCTCGCGGCGAGGATGAGTGTCCGGAATGTGGGATGAGCAGGAGCGGGATTGTCTGCCCTAAGTGCGGGACACTGAATGTCAGAGGGTTCTGCAGCAAGTGCAACGAGCCGCTTACGATGGCTGCGAAAAAGGAGCTGGAGAGGGCGCGGAAGGATCCGGCGTTCCTTAAGGCGGCGGAACTGGCTGTCAAGGCGGCGGAGATCCAGACGATGATCGAGGCGGCGGAAGAGGAGGTCGCCAAAGAGAATATAGAGGCGAAGCTGCCTGAGGATGTGAAGAGGCTCAGGGAGTTACTGGGAAAGACCACCTTTCGGCAGGCTCAGGAACCGGAAAAGGTACGGCAGGAGCAGAGGTCTGGCGCTCCGGCGGGTCCGGCAGCCGGTAAGATGAAGAGCAAGGCGGAGTTGAGGGCGGAATATTCAAAGATCCAGGAAGAGTTGAACAAGGCTCTCTCCGAGATGCTGCCGCCGGCAGGCTCCACTCCGCAGGAGCAGAGGAACTACTTCTCCGCAAGGAAGTTGCCTGTTGAGAAAATTATCCACACCAAGGTAAGAAACGCCTGGGTCTGCAACTTCTGCGGATGCTGGCACAACCGTCCGAGCGAGTGCTGTGAGCCGTGGCACGGCGGGAAATGGGTCTGTGAGTATAAGGAAGAAAAGATACTGGGCTTCGTTTAGCCAGCGCGACACGAATCATTACAAAAATCGAGAATATGGCAGATACTATGGCAGAAAGCGGCACAGCCGTAGCAGACATCAGCAAGACAGGAACATGCAGGACAGAATCCGATTCCGAAGGGACGGGAACGGTGACCGCCAAGGCCACATTCACCTGTACAGCTACTGATGCGGACGATCTTGGAGACGGCGGAGCGGAAGTCTCAGCTAAAGAGGAGATTACACTTGGAGGTACACGTTACGCCATCGACAGGCTGATCGGAAACGGAGGCGAGGCCGAGGTGTACGTGGTGAGTTCGAAGAAAGGAAGCTTCGCGCTGAAACTGTACCGTCGGGGCAATGGGGTTCGCAAGGATATTCTTAAAAGACTGGAGAAATTGAAGGGGAAGGCCGCGATCGTGGATATTCTTGAGACGGGAGTTGTCAGGATCGGCGACGTTGACAGGGGGTACGCCCTGATGCCTTTCTGCAAGGATGGTTCCGTGGCTTCCTACGACCTCCGAAACAATGCCGAGGAGATTCTGCGCATCACCGCGATGACCGCCAGGAACATTGGCGAGCTGCACAAGGTAGGGCTGCTGCACAAGGACATAAAGCCCGAGAATATTCTCTACACCGACAAGGATTCCGGTCTTGCCGTGATCTCGGACTTCGGGATCGCGGACGTTCTCGGGGATGACGGCAGCGTCAACACTCCGCAGTCCAGAACCGTGATCTACGCCGCTCCGGAGCTTTACGCCAATACCACCCGCATCGGGGATGTCACCTATGCGATCATGACGGCGGCATCGGACTACTATGCGCTCGGCATGTCCGTCCTTTCCCTGTGGATGGGGGACAGTGAGTTCCGCAAGAAGGAACCAGAGCTGGTGAAGCTGAAGATCCAGGGCAAGCTGCCAGTGCCGGACAACATGCCGGAGCCTCTGAGAACCATCACCAGAGGGCTTCTGGTCGGTAAGCCGGAGAACAGATGGAGCTACGACGAGATCAGAAGAACCCTTGAGGGAGAGAAGATACCTGTGGTGGAAGACGCTGAGATCCTGAGGGTTGTCTTCGATTCGGGAAAGAACAAGATCGCTCACACGACCAAGGAGCTGGCTCAGTTCATGATGGAGGACCAGACCCTTGGTACCGCCTACCTCTACAAAGGAAAGATCAGTTCCTGGATCAGCAGGGTCATGCCTGAGATGGAGGTGAAGTTGAACAACATCGTGGAAAGGGTCTATCCGAAGAACCAGGTGGCCGGACTCTACGCCGCCGCGCTCGCTCTGGACCCGCAACTGCCGTTCTATTCCCGTGACGGGAAGGTCTGCGTGAACGTCAACAAACTTCTCAACGGGGACAGCGGCTTCGCTTCGACCCTGGGAGACAGAAGCAACCCGATCTACCTTTATTGCGAGGCGCGGCAAGGGAAAAAGGAGGCTGACGGTTTATATTCACGAACCTGCAATGCCTTGAAAGACAGCTTCGGCTACGCCAGGAGCGTGATTGTCTGGGGAGTGTATGACCGGAAATATTTCCGGACCCTGCAAGGCAAGAAGACAGGCAAGGAGGACAAGTTCACCGATGTGGACTGCTACAACATCACGGATGTGGTGAAATTCTGCTCCGACTACAGGGTTGTGGCCGAGGAGGATAAGAAGTTCCTCTGCTCGCTCGGGTTCGCGGAGATGGTCAGGGTCTTCTCCGAGAAGGACGCGGACAGGCTTATCCAGGTGCGCAAAGGCATCACCGACTACCAGATGCTGTTCAGGCTGACCATCCAGACCATCAATCCGGCGGCGGACATCAGTCTGATCACTGATCCGAAGGACCCGAACTACGCGATGGACGGGGACACTATCGGCGTGCTGATAAACGTCGCCTTCAATGCCTTCTATTGTGTCTTTGACGGTGACAGGCAGAAGATGTACGACAACTGGTACTCTGACATCAATCCTTATTCAGAAATTTGCCAGGCCTCTCTCATCGATCTGATAATCTCGTCATTCACCAGTAATTACAACAATTCCTACCTGCATAGATTCTTCCTGACGAAAGGCGACCGGTTCGCCTCGCAGGACAAATGGATCAGCTACTGCACGAACTACGGCAGCGCCGACAACACCAACAAGTACGGCCCTTACTACGACAAGATCGCGATAATGAAGGCCGTCGAGGGGCTGACCAAGTGCGCCGACTTCTATTTCCCGGCTTCCGGAAGCTACGTCTACCATCTTGATGATCTTACGAAAATCAAAAAGGAGGAGGTAGAGGAAGCTTTTGAATATTACGGACTTGAAGCTTGGGTGGCTTCCAAACTCCAGGAGAATCCGGAGGCGGATCTGAGCAAGCGTCTGGCCTACGAGAAGCTGACATCCCAGTACCTGAACGTCATCGGGAAGTACTACAAAGACGACTATTACTACAAACGCTTCCAAAAGGCTTCCGGCGCCGTGGCAAGGCACAAGACCAAGACTCCGATCCTCCTGCTGGGACTCCTGGAGAAGGTAGTTTATGTCGTCTTTGGTCTCGCTCCGTGCCTCCTGCTGCTTCCTCTGGTCCTGAATCTTCACATCTATCTGGATGACTTGGACAGAAGCCTGTTAAGGTCTCTGTTCAGGTGGATAGTCGGCACTGTCTTCCTTTATTTCCTATCCAAATGGTTCCTCGGCAAGTTCATGGTCTACGTCACGATCGTGGTGGTCGCCGCCGCTGTGTTCTGGTACGCCAGACTGATCTTCAAGAGGATGAACGGGGCGCGTGAGCTCAGGAGGATGCACAGTCCGAACGAGGACCAGAAGATTCTGGAGCCCCTGCATTTCGCCTACAAGGAGAGAAGTGACGATTTCGTCTCATCCCTGTTCGGCAACGAGAAGTTCTACAGGTCAAAGTACCTGAGTGACCTCTGGGAGAAATTCAAGGATCTGGTGATGGCAGTCGTCACCTCATTCCTTCTTTTGTTTCCTGTGGCCACGATACCGAAGATCACGGACATGGATTCCCTGAAAGAGAACCATCCTAAGATCCATAACACAATCGACAAGATAACCGAGAAAGCCCATGAAAACGTGTCAGAAGTGCGGAAAGACGAACAGAAATGAGGCTTCGTACTGTAAATGGTGCGGGGAGAGGCTGACTGCTGCCGCCGATGCCTCGGCGGTCGGTAAGCCGGTGGCAGGTGGGTCACGCGGGACCGCGGATCCGGAGGCCGGAAAGGCGGGTTCCATGGCCGTTGGCATGCCGCACGGGATGATCGCGAAGGAGTGCGTGAGGGAGCCGCTGGAGAATTTCACGAAGCGCTGCGAGCAGACAGCCGAGTTCCGCAAACGGACAGGAAGCGACGCCCGCCCGGGACTCGACTGCATCATCACAGGGGAGACCGGGACGGGGAAGACCTATCTGGCGGGCCGACTGGCTCAGATACTTTACGACAACCGCATTTCGGAAAGCCGTAAGCCAAAGACCGTGGACGCGGCGGACTGGGACGAGTTCAACTCCAGTCTGGACGAGAACCTGGCCGCTGTCAAGACCGGTGTGCTGGTGGTGACGAACTGCCAGAATCTTGTGGACACACAAGGCGGCCCTTCGGAGCTGGACAAGCTTTTCGCAAGGATGAAGGTCAATGTGAACATGCCGGTGGTGATTCTGTGCGGACTTGAGGACGGCTTTGGCACCTACATTAGCGCGGAAAGCAACGCATTGTCTCTCTTTGAGTTCCGCTTCCAGATCTCGTCATTCAAGGACAGCGATCTCAAGGCTCTGTGCGTGTCGTTGATCCGGGATAGGTTCAGAACGGCGGTCAGTCCTGAGGCAGAGAAGAGGCTGGGGCTGGTTTTCAAGAAGATGTTCCGTGACGGCAGAACCAAGGAGAACGGAATCCTTGCGGGCAAGGTCGCCGAGGAGAGCGCCTTCAACATGTTCAGCCGTGGTGGCTCCCAAATCGAGGAGACCGACATTCCGGGAGAGCCGTTCAAGGAACTCACCGAGGAGCAGATCATGGAGAAGATCAACGCCTTCACCGGACTTACGGAGGTCAAGCAGGAGATCAAGTCCATCATTGACAGCATAAAACGTCAGAAAAGGGACAATCCGGGCAAGCCTGTGCAGCTGAAAAGCCATTTCGTTTTCACGGGAAACCCGGGAACCGGAAAGACCACGATCGCAAGGCTGTTCGCTGACATTCTTGGCAGCCTTCAGGTGCTTCCGAGCGGCCATCTGGTCGAGGTCATGCGCAAAGACCTTGTCTCACAGTACGTCGGCGACACGGCCCTGAAGACCGAGCGGGTCATCAACAGCGCGATGGGTGGAATCCTGTTCATCGACGAGGCCTATGCCCTGAAGCAGGGGGATGACGACAAGGTCGGCCAAGAGGCCATAGACACCCTGCTGCCGTATCTTGAGAACAGGGCCGGCGACTTCGTCTGCATCATCGCCGGCTACACCAAGGAGATGACCACCTTCCTCCGTTCCAACCCGGGACTGGACTCGCGTTTCAAGAAGAAGATCGAGTTCAAGGATTACAACGGCAAGGAACTCACCGAGATATTCCTTAACATGGTGGCTAAGAAGGGGTTGACCCTCACCGAAGAGGCTTCGGAGAAGGTTGGGAAATTCTTCGAGCGGATGTACCTTGGCCGCACCGACACCTTCGGCAATGCCCGCGAGGTGCGCAACACCTTCGACCGCTGCTTCGAGCGGCTCTGCACCAGAACGGCGGGTCTGAGTGATGATGAATATGCCAGCTCGGGCAAAGTCCTGACCTGGGAGGACATAGCCGGGCCGGACGGCACGAAGGAGATTTCTGTGGAGAGCGTGATGAAGGAGCTGGACTCTTTCGTCGGAATGGAGTCCGTCAAGAAAGCCCTGAGGGATCTTGCGGAGGAGATGCGTTTCCATCAGCGCCGGATGGAGTTCGGAGGCAAGGCCTCGATCCGTCCCGTGAACATCATCCTGACCGGAAACCCAGGCACGGGCAAGACCTCCGTGGCCAGAGTGCTTGGCAAACTCTTCAAGGCGATGGGAATATGCCAGGTCGACAGGGTCGTCGAGAAAGGCCGCAAGGACATCGTAAGCACCTACGCCAACGAGTCGGACAAGAACATGGACAAGGCTGTGAACGAGGCTATGGGCGGGGTTCTGTTCATCGACGAGGCCTACGCGCTCGCTCCGTTCGACGACGCCGGCCATTGCTCTGATTCCGAGGGGATCAAGGCTCTGGAACGGCTTATGGTCCGGATGGAGAACGACCGGGGCAAGTTCGTGGTGGTCTGCGCCGGCTACAAGGACAAGATGCGGAACCTGATGAAGGCCAACGAAGGGTTCGCCAGCCGGTTCACGCACAGGATAAACATCGAAGACTACACGCCTGGGGAGCTGACGGAAATCTTCCGCCGGATGGCGGAAGGGCAGGGCTACTCCTTTGCAGGAGGCACTCTGGACAAAGCCCTCAAGGCGTTCCGGAAGCTCTCGGCGGAAAAGTCGGGAAAGGACTTCGGCAATGCCCGTGAGGCAAGGAATATGCTCGACAGCGTGCTGGGCAACATCGGCGCAAGGGTCAACGGGCTTCCTGACAGCCAGGTCGGCAAGGAAACATTCTTCACCATCCTTCCGGAAGACATTCCGTACGAGGAGCCGCAAGTGGCGTCCGAGGAGGAGTGCCTCGCGGAACTGGATTCGCTTATCGGACTGGAAAGCGTCAAGAAGGAGATCCGTTCAATGCTCAACGAGATGAGACAGAAGAAGATGGACAGCGAGCTTTCCGGCAGGGACTTCACGGCGATCGTTCCTGACCACTATCTGTTCCTCGGCAATCCGGGAACCGGCAAGACCACTGTCGCAAGGCTGATGGGAAGGATCCTGTACTCTCTCGGAGTGATCGCGAGACCGGATGTGATCGAGGTGTCGAGGGCGGACATGGTGGCTCCGTACCAAGGCCAGACCGCTCCGAAGACACGGGAGACGATCGACAGGGCGATGGGAGGGATCCTGTTTATCGACGAGGCATATTCATTGATCCAAGGCGACCACGACGAGTTCGGCAACGAGAGCGTGACCGAGCTGCTGAAACTGCTGGAGGACCGCAAGGGCAGGTTCGTGTGCATCGCCGCCGGCTACACAAGGGAGATGGGCCGGTTCCTGGATTCCAATTCCGGCCTCAAGTCCCGCTTCACCAAGACCATCACATTCGAGGACTACAATCCCGAGGAACTGATGGACATATTCCGTCTTTATTGCCGCAAGGAAGGATATTCCATTGACACTGAGGCCGAAGAGATCCTTGAGGAAGGCTTCCGTGAAATGTACGACAACAGGGCGTTCGATTTCGGCAACGGTCGCGACGTGAGGAACCTGTTCGGCAAGGTCAAGTCAGCGGTGGCCGGCCGGGCATATTCAAGAATGAAGGAGCTCATCGCTGAGGGCGCTGACCGTCAGGCCGCCTACGAGGGTTCCATGCCAAAGACGATAACAAAGGAGGATCTGCTATGAAATGTCCGTTCTGTCAAGGTGTTATAGACGAAGACAGCCGCTATTGCGATTTGTGCGGGAAGCATCTGATGTTCTGCCCTGAGTGTAGGCAGCCCCGAAAGGGCGTGTCGTGTCCCCGTTGTGGCGAGGATCTGGTCAGCGCCGAGGAGTTTTTCGCTGCGGAATCAGCCGTACATACTGGGCCATCCGACTCTCCGAAGCCGAGGGATCCGGATGTACGGTCAAACACTCCTAAGCCTCTGGAGAAGATTGATTTGAACCAGATTTTTGATGCGTTGCTGACCTTAAGAGGGGAAGGGATGACACTTTACCTCAAGGAAGGGGAGTTCGGCAGGAGCGGGGGAATATTCCCGGAGCTAGGGAGTTGTAAATATGTCTCCGGTCGTCACGGGAAGCTGGCTTTAGAGGACGGCGAGTGGAAGATCTGTGATCTGGGTTCGACCAACGGCACGGCCATAGACGGGGTGAGATTGGAGAAAGACAAATGGTACACCCTGCGTAAGGGCCAGCATCTTAAGATAGCCACTTTGAAATTTACGGTTGAATAGCCTATGAGACTGAAGATCAGCTGCGTTTCGGATGTCGGACGAGTCCGTGACAACAATGAGGACATGGCTTGCGCCGGGATGTACCTCATAAGGGATGGTTCCTTGAACATTGAAAAGGAAGTCTTTGGAAATGAGAGTTTCTGCCTGCTCGTCTCGGACGGGATGGGCGGCCATGAGAACGGTGAGTATGCCAGCCAGTTCACGCTGGAGACCCTGCGCGCATTCCTGCTTGACAAGTCTCAGGAGCATGGCGATCCTGCTCATGATCTGAAAGCGAGGATCGGGTTTGTCAGCCTCTGCCTCAACCGTAAAGCGCGGGAAGAGTGGCAGAGCAAGGCGATGGGATGTACGCTGACCGGACTTGTGTGGATGCAGGGGATGACACTGCTTGTGAACGTGGGTGACAGCCGGACGTACCGTCTGAGAGACGGAATGCTGAGGCAACTGACCTCAGACCAGACACTTCACGAAAGGGATATGGTTCCGCTTCCGGCCGGCAAGGCCTTGTACAACTGCATTGGAGCGGGCTGCGACACAGAGGCTTACATTCTGGACATCACCGACCGGCTGATGGAGTCGGACAGGATCCTGATCTGCTCTGACGGCCTAACGGACATGCTTGAGGACGAGGCTGTCGAGAGACTTCTGCAATCCGGTTCGCCGGAGGAGAGCTGCGCCGAGCTGGTGGACGCGGCCAAGAGGAACGGCGGAGCCGACAATGTCACGGTCATCGTGGCGGACGTGTTGTAGGAACGATATAGTAACCTTCAAAAAATAACCTGCATCATCTTAAGGAATCTTTTCGGTCTATATCTCTTTTCTCATCAGTCATGTGCCACCGGCACACTCCTTCTTCGAAAATAGATCTATCCTCGAAAATCTTCTCTTAATCTGAGGCAACTTATTATTTTCATGTTACATAAAAGCTGTTTTTGAATCAGAACTGCTTCTAAAACATAAACAAGAATATGGCAATCAGTTTAAAACCAAGAATGACAGAGTCCAACCTTTTCTGCTGTAGCAAATGGTGGGGCAACCCGGATCTTCCGCCCCAGGCGGAGTACCCGATGATGAAGATCACGGAGGAGGACGGAACGGAGAGTGAATATCCCCTAACGTTCATCTGCCAGATTGATTGCGAGGACATAGCGCCTTTTGACAGGGAGGGGCTTCTTCCCCATGAGGGAATGCTCTATTTCTTCGCGGCGATCGATGACTTCATCGGCTACGAGTCCCCGGAGCATTTCCCGCTCGGACGCTGGCCGAAAAAGGCCGTCAAGGTCAAGTACGCCAAACAGATCAACATGGAGACCTTTAATTCGTGCATTCTGGTGGACGATGAGGAGCAGGAGCTGGCCGAACCGGCGATGGCCATTGATTTCGCAGAGTGCGATGACGATGCCCACGGCTTCAAGCTTCTGGGCCGCCCGTTCTTCGAGGAGATCCGCGATGAGTTCCCGGATGCCGTCAACCTCCTTCAACTGGATGAGGACGACGACCTCCAGATGCGCTTCTACGACAGCGGCATGTTCAACATCCTGATGAGCAGGCCCGACCTAGGTTTCCAGAACTGGAGCCACGCTCTCGGCTACCTGCACTCGCTGTAGGCTCTTTTGAGTGCGGTGGGCTCCCTGGTTACGGTTTTTCTTTAGTTTATAAGCGTCCAATAGTTCGTTAATTTTATAAGTTTTACGCCGCGGCGCGAACGCCGTAGAATA
>OLVY01000358.1_pt1 | contig 35220 bp, 17 predicted proteins | sample 1674261 | NCBI WGS metagenome assembly OLVY01 (sample SAMEA103958155, study PRJEB25191) | human gut metagenome | biome: human-associated habitat [ENVO:00009003]; feature: intestine environment [ENVO:2100002]; material: feces | place: Germany | collected 2013/2015
AGTGGGTAAATTGAAAGAACCCGACAGAGGCGAGTCTGTCGGGTCCAATTTGTTGGTTTTATTGCTTCATCCGCGTTGGCTTACACTTCCGGGGGTTCTTGCCCATCGGTGCCACCGCCGGACTTAATTCAGTTGTTTGTGTAGACAACCTTGGAAACTTGAGCTACACCATTTGTGCCTTTCTTACCACTTGGCGTAGTATTATTTAAGGTAAAATCAAGTTGATAGTATAGCCCGTTCTGAGGAGATGGTATTTCGAACACTACCTCGCCTTGCCCCACTGATGATTTTTTCTCAATAACAGTTCCTGCTGTAAAGTCATTTGTTGATGATGACTTGAGAACGATGGAAGTGATACTTCCATTTTCCACTTTATCAATAGTTATGGAAATCTTGCTGATTGCCTCAGGCATAGCTGCTGCAGTTTCAATCTTTGCATGAGCATTTGTGTTTCCTTTCGGACCTGCCTTTACATAAGTCCAGCCATTATTGTTGTTGTTCCAGTTAGTCATCTTCCAAGTGAAACCATCACAAGTTACTGACCAATTATTGGAATATCCATTCGCTTTTGCACCATTGTATTCACTTCCAAACTGCAAGGTGTATGTCTTAGGAGTCTCGGCGCCAGCAGCACGCACATTGATTTCGTAAGTCACGGATTCCTCGCCTACGGTGACGGTGACGGTCTGCTTGCCTTCCGTAGACATATTGTAGCCGCTGAAGGTAGCAGATGCGGTGACATCCACATCCGCCTTACCGCGCCATACCTGAAGAGCCTTTCCTCCGAACTCGAAAGCATCACCCACTGTGAAGGCTGTCTTAGGCGCAGAAACTGCAAGGCCTCTATAAATCTGAGTCTCGCCGTTGATGGAGATAAGGTAATTGTTCTTATCCAACTCGTAAACCTTGTTATACTTTTTCAAGTTTCCAAAGACAACAACCTCATCACCGGCCTTCAAGTCCTCAGCGCCTACGAAACCAGCATTTCCAAGATCCTTTCCACTATATATATTCAAGGTTTTTGCGCCAGACTCAATATCATAAGTCAAGCTGTTATATCTTGCATCGAATGAAGGAGCCGCCTTTACAATACCCTTCACATACTTGCCTGTCAAGCCGGTGTTAGCATCGATGGCAGCAATAGCTTCGGCTGCGGTATAAGGACGCTCCAATGAACCGTCGTTAGCTGTAGCTGTGGCAGCCTTAGTAGTTACCTCAAGAGTAGCAACCGGAGAAGCGGCATAAGCCTTCGTTCCCTCGACAGCTACCGCATTAACCTTTACTACGTACGCTGTCTCTGCGTCAAGTCCCGTAAATGTAACGGTGCCGGCATTTACAATCTGGCCCTCACCTACCTTCACCTCACCCTTGAAGAGTTCGCAGTTGTATCCTGCGGTAGCACGTTCGTCTACTGTCCAGCTCACGCTGATAGAAGCTCCGTCTACAACGCCCTCCTTCAATGTCGGCGTAGCAAGCGTAGGTGTTCCGAACTTGGCTCCGCCAAGAGTAGCAGCAGCGGAGTTCTTGTAGTTCTCCTTATCGGTTGGAATAGCCACGACAGCTACATCGTAGTATTCGTCAGGGACTGCAGCTGCGTCATAAGAAGTAGTCTCGGAAGTGAAAACGTCCTTTCCGATAGTAACCTCGTAAGAAGCAGCACCGCTTACTGCGTCCCAAGAAACCACCTTCGCAGCACTTACCTGAAGGTTTGCAGGAGTCTCGAGAGCGGTCTTAGGAGTACCTTCTTTGTACAAGAATATCTTTCCGTTAGCATTTGTTGTTTCATTTGTATAAGTTCTTGGATTCTCAAGAGAATAAACATTCAAGAATCTTCTAGTATCTTTATATTTGAGTTTCCAGGCCGCTACAGTGGAATCGAAACTAATTATCCAAGATTTACCAAAGTAAGTATTCTGAATTGTTAAACCATCATTAGAAGCAGTTGTTCCAAGTCCAAGCGAAGCATCCGAACAAGAAGATATGCTAAATCCATCAGTTGTCTTTTTAAAAGACCACTGAGCTAATTTCATTTTTGTAGGATCAACACTAATCTGGGTCAAATCAGCAGAAATGGTTATTCCTTCTTTTTCAACAATAGCTTTTGTTGATGGCTTAGTGCCTTTTTCATTTCCAAGATATTGTCTATTCTTCAAATCTGAATTTAAGGCCATGCATATAACATAATTACCATCCTCTAATTCAGTTTCAGATGTAATAATGTTATATATTTCGACCGCAGCTTCCTTCTTAACCCACTTCTCAGCAGGGATTGCTTTGACGACTTTGTACAGTTTACCAGCTTCGTACATATCCGCGGCGGCGCGGCTGATAGTCATAGTATGCCCTGCGGTCTCTACTGTGAGAGTCATCTTGGTGTACTTCGTCGGAAGGACATTGAACCACAATTTGAAGTCAGATGCCTTAGGAGCAGTTCCTGCGTCAAATGTTAGGTTAATTTCCTTTGATGCTACGCCTTCTGTTTCGGTGAAAACATAACCTTTTGCATAATCTTCATTAGCCTTTACATCAGAAGTGGAAATGTATGCGCCATCGCCCTCTACTGAGAGTTTAGCTGAAACCACGTCCTCATCAAGAGTACCTGTAAGGTGGAAATAAGCGACAGCGGTCTGACGAGTCATCTTGAAGACGATATTCTTTCCGTCAGCGGTCTTTCCTGCGTCTGCCCCCTCAGCAGTTGCCGACCCATACATCAAATCATATTTACCATTGTAATTGCTACCATTCTGTGTTCGTTCGCTGCCGAAAGACACCTCTTTTGGTGTAGGATAAAGAGCATCGTAAATCCAAACGCCATTACCACCCTCCATTTGAGCCTCAAAACAAGACTTGTCCGCTGACCAAGTAGCAGTAGTCTCCTTTGATGCGCCATAATCAAATGAGTATTTCACGCTCAAAGCATCCCCATTCTCCCAAGCGGAGGTAAAGAGTTTCTCATCCTCAGTTGTGAGGGTAGCCTTGGTGGGACAAGTGATGCTTGCCTCAGCGCCAAAGTTTACTGTTACGAGATTGCCCTGCGGCTTTTCAACAGGAGTGAGTTCCTGGGAGCAGGAAGCAAGTCCAAATGCAGCTGCAACGGCTGCAAAGAAAATTTTGTTGAAGTTTTTCATAATGCATCCGTTTTTAGTTCCATTCACCTGACTGGTCATAGGCATTCGTGCCCACTTCGAAATTAGAAAGGCCATCCCCACTTCCGGCGAAGCCGTGCTCGGTTGAGACCGCCTCGACACGTACCAGAGGAGTCTCATAGATTGGTTTTGTTCTGTTCATATTTACTGTGTTTATAAGGTTAATTTCCAAACTTTTATTGTACACTACACTGTTCTGCTGCACCTTCCGTAAAAATGAGCCCCTGTGCGGACGATCACTGGCGTTTCCCAACGGCGGGGCTCAACAACCTTTATAATTTCAATGTACTACGCTTCGTCCGTGTAGAGCGCAACATACGACAAACGGGTACTGGAGCCTAAAATGGCTTCAGTACCCGCCTGAGTACGTAATTTCTATATGTTATGTTCAGCGAATGTTCACCACAAGATGACGATAGTTCTTCCCCCCCCCAGAGGAGATTTACAACAGATTGAATATTAACGACATCCGGTGTCATAGGCAAAACCGCTTACTTCTGTTCGCAATTACGGTGCAAAGTTACCGAGTTCCGTGAACTTTCGCAAATATTTTTCAAAAATCCGCAGGAGGGTAATAATTTTCGTAACTTTGGGCGTTTGTGGGCGTTCTGAAGCGCAGGATGACGCGACGGGAGGCTTGAATGGGAAACGAAAAAACGATGAATATATGAAACGAATCTTTTTGACATTGGCTGCGGTGGCACTTGGAATGAGTGCGGCTGCGCAGAGCGTGACGGGCGGCGGGCTTACGGACGAAAACCTGAAGGAAATTGCCGGGAGTTACCGGAACACTGCGGCAGACAAAGCGCTGAGAAATGCGCTGGCAGGAACCTCGATTGCGACGCTGGCGGTAAACAGCGAAAATGCGGCAATGATTGACACTCATTTCTCGGACAGGGTGAAGACAAAGGGAATCACCGACCAGAAGTCGTCCGGAAGGTGCTGGCTGTTCACGGGGCTTAATGTACTGAGGGCGCGGATGATTGAGGAATATGACCTGCCGGAGTTCCATCTCTCGCAGAACTATGTCTTCTTCTACGACCAGATTGAGAAAGCCAACCTCTTTCTTCAGGGAATCATCGACACGCGGGCGCTTCCGGACGATGACCGTCAGGTTGACTGGCTGTTCAGCAATCCGCTGAGCGACGGCGGGCAGTTCACAGGAGTGTCCGACCTGCTCACCAAATATGGCGTTGTGCCGGCCGAGGCAATGCCTGAGACCTTCTGCAGCAACAACACCTCTCAGATGGCTATGCTTCTGAAACTCAAGCTCCGCGAGGACGGACTCAGACTGCGTCAGGCATACGCGGAGGCGGCTCCCAAAGGAAAGAAAGCGGAGGAAGCCACGGTGAAAAAACTTGAATCGCAAAAGATTGAGATGCTCAAGGACATATACAGAATTCTCGCCCTCTGCCTTGGAGAACCGCCTGCGGAGTTCGAGTGGACGCGCTGCAACAGCAAGGGAGAGATTGTGAGTGTGGAGAAATTCACACCGAAGTCGTTCTACTCCAAATATATAAGCGAAGACTTGGAGAACGGCTACATCATGGTGATGAACGACCCGTGCCGCGAATATGGTAAGGTTTACGAAATCGAGTATGACCGCCACGTCTATGACGGGAAGAACTGGCTCTACGTGAACCTGCCCGTTGAGCGCATCAAGGAAATGGCCATCGCGAGCATCAGGGACAACACGGCGATGTACTTCTCCTGCGACGTTGGCAAATTCTTCAGCCGCAGCAAGGGCACACTCGACCTCGCTAACTTCGACTACGAGTCTCTGACTGGAGTGAAGTTCGGCATGAACAAACAGGAAAGGGTGCAGACCCACGCCAGCGGCTCGTCGCACGCGATGACGCTGATTGCCGTCGATGTGGACAAGACCACAGGAGCTCCGAAGAAATGGATGGTCGAGAACAGCTGGGGCGCATCCGCCGGCTACAAGGGCTGTCTCATTATGACCGACGAGTGGTTCAACGAGTACATGTTCCGCCTCGTCGTCGCCAAGAAATACGTCCCGCAGGACATCCTCGAGATGCTCAATCAGACCCCAGTCAAGCTCCCGTCATGGGACCCGATGTTTATGGCGGACGGGGAGTAACTGCCCTATTTCACGGTCAAACTTACCACTGAGTCTCCGACAATTACGCGGTACTCCCCTTTCTCAAGATAGGGAGTGCCGTTTTTGTCAACGAAGCCGAGGTCGCGCTTGGGATTAATCTCAAAGCGGAATTCTCGTGACTCTCCAGGTTGGAGAAGCTGCTTTTCGAAGTGCTTGAGTTCGCGGACAGGGCGCGCGACGCTGTGGCTGAACAGGTCGCAGACATACCACTGAACGGTCTCCTTGCCGGCTACATTGCCAGTGTTGGTGACAGTGACAGTTGCAGTGACCGTGCCGTCCTCGGAAACGCTGTCTGAAGAGAGCCTGACCGGAGAGTAGGTGAAAGTGGTGTAGCTCAAGCCATAACCGAACCAGTACATCGGCTCGCTCTGAATGTCCTTGTAGAGTCCCTGGGTTCCGCGACGTGCGCTGTTGCGGTGGTTGTAGTAGACTGGAATTTGACCTGTCGTATACGGGAATGTCATCGGAAGGCGGCCGGATGGGTTGTATTTGCCGCTCAGGATTCCCGCTACGGCATTTCCCGCAGTGGTTCCCGGCATCCAGATTTCAACCAGCGCATCGGCAAGAGGCTCGATGCGCGAAAGGTCAACCGGACGTCCGCTCGCAATCAGCACCACTACAGGCTTGCCGGTAGCCTTAACCTTGGCAAGCAGCTCCTCCTGAACGGCAGGCAGCGCTATTGACGAGCGCGAACAGTTTTCCCCGCTCCAACGGCTCTTCTCTCCAAGACAGAGAATAGTGACATCCGACTTTTCAGCGAGGGCAATTGCCTCAGAAAGGTCCGGCTCGGAAGCCGTCTCAAAATCGCAGCCTTTCGCCGAGACAACCTCTGCTGAAGAGCCGAACTCCGACTTCATTCCGTTCAGAATAGACACCACTTCGGCAGCCTTGCCGCGTGCCACCCAGTTACCGATGAGTTCGGACTGTGTGTCGGCAAGAGGCCCTATGAGGGCAATGCGTCCCTTTTTCTGCAGAGGCAACAGGGAGTCTTCGTTTTTCAGAAGGACCATTGACTCCTGGGCCAGTTCCTCGGCATTCGCAAGGGCGGAAGGCTGAAGGTAGACTTCGTCTGCAGGACGGGCATCCGTGTAGGGACGCTCGAAAAGTCCGAGGCGAAACTTCACGCGGAGAATGCGCCGGACACTTTCGTCAATGGTCCTAAGGTCAATCTTCCCCTCATTGAGTAGCGTGGTTATGTGCTTGTGATAGAGATCATCCATCATGTCCATATCTATTCCGGCGTTGAGCGCAAGCTCCGCTGCTTCCTTTCCATCCTCAGCATATCCCTGATTGCACAGCTGGATGACGGCGTCCCAGTCGGAGACGATGAAGCCGTCGAAACCCCAGGATTCCTTGAGAATTTCTGTCATGGTGTAGCGGTTGGCAGAGGCAGGGATGCCGCTTATGTTGTTGAATGCGCTCATCACCGTCGCCGCGCCCTCATCTACTCCGGCTCTGAACGGTGGGAGATAGGTGTCCCAAAGTGTCTGGCCGGAGATTTCAGTGTAGACATAGTCACGTCCGGCCTCCGATGCGGCATAACCGACAAAGTGCTTGAGGCAGGCTGCAATTGTGCCCTCCTCCGACAGACTGGAGCCCTGATAGCCACGCACGGCGGCACGGCAGAACTCGGAAGTGAGAAACACGTCCTCCCCGTAGCCTTCCATGACCCTGCCCCATCGCGGGTCGCGGGCGACATCAACCATCGGCGAGAATGTCCAATCCACACCGCAGGCTGAGGCCTCGCGGGCGGCATCAGCACTAACAGCCTCCACGAGAGATGGATTCCAGCTGGCTGCCTGAGCAAGCGGAACCGGAGCCATTGTCCGATAGCCGTGGATGACGTCATGTCCAAAAAGCATGGGGATGCCGAGACGGGACTCCTCCATGCAGCGCTTCTGCATCGCGTTGCGAAGTTCCGCATCATCGGAAAAATAAATCACGGAGCCGGCTTCCGCAGGCACCTTGCCAACCATCTCACGAAGATTGTTCTCCACAGTGTTGCGCCCCAGCGTGTATTGGTTCATCTGCATTATCTTCTCTTCCAGCGTCATCCTTGACAGCAAGTCCTCAACACGCTTCTCAATTGGCGCCGAAGCATCCTTATACACCGGAATCTTCTCCCTTTTCGCTGACGCCGACGCCACATCCACCGGTCCGAAGACCAACGCCATGCACGATGCCACAATAATCAGTACTTTCATAACAATCTATATATCAACAATTTATTTTCAACAAATGCTTAGCCATTGAAAATGAAGAAACGGGCGGAGCGTAACGCAGCTATTGCCTATTTATTCATTTTCATATAATAATCGTGCATGATATACCACGCCTTCTTCCGCTGCCCCTGATCAGAAACCAGCCCCTTGCGGTTCCAACCGTCCTGATTGGTTGGATGGTAGCGGTACGGAGCGCGGAAATCATAGAGCACCCACGGAGACACGCCGGCAAGATTCGGAATCTGCTCGAACATTTCAAGGTTTCTGAGGTAATTCGCCGCTTGATAGTCCTCGCTCCATGAGCCTGCCCACTCGGCATTGCCGCGCTGTCCGTAAAGAGCCTCGCTGCCGAACTCAGAAATAATCACAGGCTTGTCAGGAACCACATTCCAGCGGCACAGCGACGGTTCGACCGGCCACGGATCATACCAGCCAATGTACTTATTGAACGACACGACGTCCAGTTCCTCCGTGAAGTTATCCTCGATGCGGAACTCTCCGAACTCCTTCTTGTAGTAAACATTGTCGAAGGCTGCGGTGTAGAGTCTTGTGGAGTCCATGCCGCGGGCAAATTCGAGAGTGCGGTGAAGAAAGGCGTTGCGTGCCGGACTCGGACGGGTCTCGTTGGCGATGCCCCAAAATCCCACTGCGCAACGATTCTTGTCGCGGTAAAGCATCTCGGAGAACATTCGGAGAGCCTTGTCCATCGTCGCAGCATTCTCGAAGTCGATGCCCTGCCAAATCGGGATTTCCTGCCAGAGGATTATGCCCAGCCTCTCGGCAAGACGCACCGTGTACTCGTTCTGGGGATAGTGTGCAAGACGTACCATATTGACGCCCAGCTCCTTTGCCTCGGAGAGGAGCTGCCAGGCGTCGGCCTCGGAGAAAGCCCGTCCCATACGCTGCGGTATCTCCTCATGAAAAGATACACTGCGCATGAACGTCGGACTTCCGTTCACGAGTATGCGCGTGCCGTCCACAGTGATGTTGCGGAAACCGATTTTCTCGGATATGGAATCGCCGGCCTCCGCAGCACCTGAAAAATATGACAGATGAATGTCATAGAGTTTGGGAGAATCAGGAGACCACCGCTGCAATTTCTTGACCTTAAACGACTTGGAGCCGCATCCCGTGGCATCGAGGGCGACATTCACACTACATTTGAGCTCCGGGATGTCAATGACAACTGCTGAACCCTCCGGAACACCTGCCGACATGCGCACAGAGGCATTTATCACGTCAGGAGCCGTCCTGTCAAGATGGATGAAATAGTCCTTGATGTAAACCTGCGGAGTGCGGACGAGCATGACGTCGCGCGTGATGCCCCCGTAGTTCCACCAGTCAAAGTTCATGGCTGGAATCGCATCAGTACTGCGGCGGTTGTTGACCTCGACGCAGATGAAGTTGTCCCCGTCAATGATGTGGTCGGTGACATCAATCTGGAAAGGGGTGAACCCTCCCTCATGGCTTGCCAATTCGTGCCCGTTGAGCCAGATGGTGCAGCGGTAGCTGACCGCGCCGAAATAGAGAAAGAGCCTTTCTCCGGCGCATGCAGGCGATGCGCTGAAATGCCTCGCATACCAAACCGTTCCCTCATAATACTGAAGCTGAGGAATCTGGCTGTTGAAGTCCCCCGGGACATTGAGCCGGAGGCCGCCGTCAAACGAATATTCAAAAAACTCTGTCTTTGTCTCCGGCTTGCGGTTAAGCCACAGCTTTTTGCTCCTCCCAAGGTCGTAGAGGTCTATTATTGCGTCCCACTTACCGTTAAGAAGCTCATAGTCACGTCCATAGACATTCTGCATAAGTTCGGGAGAGCCATAAGTCTCCCTGTCTTTCGCTGCCTGCACGGAGTCATCGCCAGAATGAGCCGACATCGTCAGAACAGAGATGGCAGAAGACGCGAATAAAACAAGCAAATGCCTTACATTCATTATTTTACAATTTTATATTTATACATAACAAAACCATTTGCCTTCGGAAGGCTGAACTCAACGGCTCCGTGCCGCCCTGCCGTCACGGAGAAGTCCTCTCCGCTGCCGAGAACCTTGGTGAACTCCACAACAGCGTTCTCAGGCAGCCAGGTGTCCAGAACCGCTGTTCCCCGTTCATTCAGCTCACGGTAGACGAGAACGAAGCCGCTCCTGCCGTCGGAGGAAACTGACTGAAAACCTGTCCATGAACATCCTGAAGGCTCCTCTCCTATCGGAAGCACTGTCCCCTTGTGGAAATCCTTCATCACCTTGCGATATGCCCCTACAAGGCCTGCAATTCCGTATGCCTCCTCCGGAAGGTTAGACGCCTCCATCCACGCGAGAGGCTGGCCGGCCATAGAGGTCGCGAAAACATAATCAAATGAATATGTTGACGGGGCAAACGGGTCTCCGGCATACTTCTCCGGGTTGCGCCATTTGTTTAGGAACTCGACTTGAAGGTGCTCCGCCGGCACATAGCGGCTGAGTTGCCAGAGATTGCGCAGAGTCTGGTAGGGGTAGTAGTTGCCCCAGTCGGTGTAGCGGTTTTCAAGGAATATGTTTCCGTATTCGTTGAACATGTTGTAGCCTCCACGACGTCCTGCCGTCACGTCAAGGTTGAAAACCACCTGATTGTCAGTCTTCTCAAGTACAGTGTCGAAGAACTTGCGGAGATTGGTCTCGGCCTTCTTGGTCGGGATGGAGAGGCCGTCAATCTTGAAGACGCGGATGCCATATTCCCTATAGAGTTTCACGACAGCCTCAACGTCCTTCTCCCAATCCTCGAAGTCGTTCTGGACACTCGGATTGAACCAGAGGCCAAGCTCGATTCCGAGTTCCTTTGCCTTCTCGACCACCGGAGCCAGCCCGTGAGGGTACTTGTCCTTTGCCGGAGTCCAGTAGAGAGGGTTGTCCCAGATGTTCCGGAACGAGCCCTTTGCCACAGAGGAGTTTGGACTCTTGCCCTCCTGCCAGCCGTCGTCAATCTGGAAATGCGTGACGCCAAGACGCGCGGCCTTCTCAAGTTCCGCGAGGCAGAAGGCCTCGTTCACCTTCGAGTCCTGGCTGCGGTCGCCCCATGTGTTCATCATTATCATCTCGTCACGCTCCGGGCGGTGCTCCCGGATGTTTTTCTGATAGGCACGCAGAGCCTTGAGCGGAGAGAGCTCCCCTTCGCCGAAGACGCCCGTCACGCAGGAGTAGAGCTTCACCCAGTCGGAAGACTTGAGGTCAGCCTCCGAAGCGCCTATGCCGGAGACCGTGAAATTGCCGAATTCGCAGACGAAGTCCGAGCCGGGATAGCCCAGCTGGACGCTTGAGCACGGAGCCTCCTTGAGAAAGAAGAATCCGTTCCCGTCACGGCCGTCACGGGCAAAGAGGAGGTTGCCCCGGTAGCCCGTCCTGCGGTATGGAATGAAGTCCCGCTCGGCTACGAGATTGTTGTTCCAGTCGGTCACGTCAAAGAACTCGACAGCGCGACAATGCCAGTGGACACCGTCAAGGGATAGCGTCTCAAGATAAGGAGAACGTTTCTTTTTCTGTTTCATGTCGGCCGCAGACTCGATGTTCTTGTTGTCTGCGGTATTGCCACCCTCGCGCTCAACGGACGCGTCCGCCCCGCAGACGTAGTTGTCACAGGCGATTGCCGGGCAGTTGTCATAGAGACGGAACACACGGAGAATCCGGGTTGTGCCGAGAGAATACGAGACTTCCGCCTCAAGATGCACGGGATGGATGCCGTCGGAGGCAACCAGCCGTGTGCTGAACTTTCCGTCAGTCGCCGGAACCGTCTCCGAAGTCACCACGAAGGACGGCTCGGCAGACTTGTTCGCAAATACTCGACCTGTCTTCAGATCCTTTATGGACAGGCTGATCAAGTCACCGCCGTTCCAAAGAAAAGTCCTCTCGATTAATGAATTGGAAAGGCGCAGGGTGTCTGACTCCAAAGTTGCGCGGCAGCCGTAGAACTTGCGCGTAGGAATGGTCTTCCTCTCCGGATCTTCATTCGCAGGAGCTGCAAGCAGACAATTCTGCTCATTGAAAGTCTGGTCTGAAAGCGGCACGTCACGGCGTCCTGCCCCGGCCTTCATCATTGCCTTCAATTCGTCAAGATGTCCGCTGTAGACTCCGCGCGGCAGGCAGCCGTACTTGTGGCAGAGCGATGCGGCCATCCCGACCACCTCGCCCATCATCCCTGTCGTGCGCATCACGCGGACAGTTCCGAGCGCCACGTGCGTGCAGCTGATGTCACGCCCCGCCATGAAGAGGTTGCCGACATTGCGGGAGTAGAGGCAACGGTAAGGCACCGCGTAGGGATAAATCCAGTTATGCACGGTCGCGGACTTGAACTCTCCACCGGGAAAGTTCCTTGAGTTAACGCTGTCCGGGAAATGGAGGTCTATGCTCCACGTTGTCGTGAATGAAGCGTCGTCATGGGCTATGTTTCCGTCTATATCGTTCTGTGTCAGGACGTAGTCTCCGAGAAGCCTGCGCGATTCCCGCTTTCCGGCAATGTATGCCACCCAGTCGAGGCTGCGGTCGGAGAATTTCGGGTCGCCTGAATGGTTCTTGAGCCAGCTCCAGTTGGAGTAGACGACGAGCAGACCATAGTCGCGCACAAACTCGGCCTCAAGCACCTGGTCGCGGTGCATCCCTGTCTCCCATGTCCACTCGCCCATAGTGACCTTTTCACAGTTGTTGTCATTGAACTCCAATCCGTAGGAGAACTCCGGAAACGAGGTCGGATGGCTATCCTTACGGGTATACCACTGAACGGAAGCCCCCATCGTCATGCTGTCCGCCTCCTCTGGAGCGAGAGACTCGCCGTATTCCGAGCGGGCCTCGCGTCCCTGAGTCCAGTCAGCCCCGGCAAGAGTGCCGATTGTCCCGTCTCCGGTGCAGTCCGCAAAAAGCGGAGCCTCAAGAACAAGTTCAGAGCCGTTCTCTATATGCTTGGCCGTCACGAAAATAATCCGTCCGTCCGACGGGTCTGTCTCCACGGAAACCGCATGATATGGGGCGAAGAGCCGCACATTCTTCTCCGCGTTAATAAACTTCAGTTTCTTGTCGTCCTCATAGTTGGATGCAGGGCCGGCGTTGCCTCTCTTCGTATGCCCGAACTCGCGGATCATCCGCCCGAGGCCCTCGTTTGGACCGACCTCCACGCTTCCGCCAAGATGCACGCGGACCTCAGAGCTGTTGTTGCCGCCGAGCACAGGGCGGTCGTTAACCAAGGCTACTTTCAGTCCGTTTCTCGCGGCAGCCACGGCAGCACACATTCCGGCGATGCCGCCTCCCACGACGACAAAGTCAAACTTCTCCCGAGCAGGTGCAACCGCGCCGGAAAGCCCCTTTCTGAACTCGGCCAGCCCCTGGGGCCGACTAAAAAGTCCCGAAGGGACCGCGCCGGGGCGCGAGATACCCCTAATAGGGGTCGCAGACGTTAGTCTGCGGGGGTTAGGAAGTCCGGAGACAAGCAGCACAGCATCGCAGCGACCGTCAAATCCGGTAAGGTCATGAAGGCGTATCTCAGTTTTCCCGCCTCGGACTCTCACAGCCCCGGCATGCTGCCAGCCCCATTCGCTGCCAGTCGTGCCGAGGACGGTCTTCAGGGCCTTTCCGCCCACAGAAAGAGAAAACGCACCCGGCCCTTCCTTGTCAGTCCATGGAGACGTCCAGTTGTAGGTCCGCACCCAGACATTCCAGAGGCCCTTTTTCAGCTGCACAGAGGTTGTCGCATCCTCCACCGGCACTCCCATTCCGTGTGCAATCAGATAGGGAGAACCCATCTGATCCATAAATTGCTGATCGACACACCATCCGCCCTTCTGCGCGAAACTTTCTGCCTCGACAAGCACGAACTCAGTCTCATCTGCACCGGTTCTGTCATTTCCTCGAGCAAATGCCGAGACACAGAAAAGAGCAGCCAGCACAATTATCCTCATATATCCTTTCATATTCTCATCAACGATTATCTGTTTTATTTATCTCCTGCACGGCGCCGGTCTTTGCGGCCTTGAACTCCGTCGGTGTCTGTCCGAAGTGCCGCTTGAAACATACGCTGAAATATTTCGGGTTAGCGAATCCGGTCATCGTCGAAATCTCGGCCACCGTATATTCCGATTCCCTCAGCAGCTGTCCGGCACGCTTGAGGCGTATATCGAGTATGAACTCCTTGATTGACATCCCCGTAAGGTCTGTAATCTTCTGGTAGAGGCGCGTGCGCCCTATAGCCATGTCCGATACGAAATCGTCAACCCCATAATACTCATTTTCCATATTCTGCTCAATGAATGACACCGCCTTCCGCATCAGTTCGTCATCCATCGATGAAATCGTCAATTTCGACGGTTCGGCGACATATTTCTTGCTGTAGAGGTTCTTCAGCAGAGCCTGCCTCTTTATGAGATTATCTATCTGCTTGAGCAGCACGTCGATGTCCACCGGTTTGTCCATAAACACCGTCGCCCCGTTCTCGAATGCGTCAATCTTCGCATTTTTGTTCTCTCCCGCTGCCGAAAGCATTATTATCGGGATATGCGACGTCTTTATGTCGGAACGTATGCTCCGGCACACCTCGAAACCGTCTGCCCCCGGCATGAAGAGGTCAGTGACTACAATGTGCGGCATTATCTTCTCCACTTTGGCAATTCCGTCGTCCCCTGTCATTGCCGTATAGACGTTATATGACTTCGACAGTCTCTGTTCCAGATAGTTGCGCAGCGAGGAATCATCCTCTATGACAAGGACATCGTATGGCTTACGTTCATGTTTCTCGCCAACGATATCACGTTCATATATGTCGGAAATCATATTGTCAATCTCGGAGGAGGCATATTCGTATGTCGTGCCATCGGACTCCACCGCAGCCTCGTCCACCATTCCGTCGGGACACGGCACGAAAGGCAGGATAACAGAAAAAGACACTGTCGCATCTGCCGACGAGACTGAAATCTTTCCCTTCATGTCTCCCACGAGTTCCCTCACGATTGCAAGCCCAAGACCGGTGTGGCTCTCGAATTCCGAACGTGTCTTTCCGGCATTGTTGAAGGGCTCGAATATGCTGTCAAACTTCTCCGGAGGGATTTCCGAGCCGCTGTTGGTCACGGTGAATGACAGCCACTCGGAGCCGTCAGGCACCATTTCCACACCATCCGGAGCCGAGGAACGGGCAATCTTTACGCTCACATAACCATTTTCCGTGGTGTACTTCACGGCATTGGAAATGAGGTTGGTGAAAACCTTTTCGATGGAGTCATAGTCGAAGCGCGTGATGTAGCTGTCAGTGTATGTAATGAATTCGGTCTCTATGTGCCGCTCGGACGCGCAGAATTCAAAGAGCGAGAATATGCTGTCAACGAACTTCACGATGTCACCGCTCTCAAGTTTCAGCGGAAGTTTCAGTGTCTCTATCTGTCTGAACTTCAGCAGGTCTCTTATCATCCTCTGTATCCTTCCGACATTACGGCCTATCGTGTCTACATATTTTCTGTTCGGGGCATCCTCCGGAATTGTCTTCTCAAGTTGTTTCAGCGGGTCTATAACGAGGGTTAGAGGGGTCTTGAGGTCGTGGGAGATTTTTGTGAAGAAGTCCATCCTCGCCTTCGTCAGTTCCTGAAGGTTGCGCTCCCTCTCCTGCTCCATCTCAAGGCTCTGCTCCAGCATCTTTCGTCTGGTCGTCCAGTTCCACAGCCAGACAAACGCGGCAATGAAAATCAGAAGGTACAGCGTAAGTGCCCAAGGCGATGCCAACGGCGATGGTTTCACGCGGAATGCGAGCGAACTGACGTGGTCTCCCCAGAGGCCGTCATTGTTGGCCGTCTTCAGCTGCAGTTTGTATCTTCCCGGCGAGAGGTTCACGAAACGTACATAATGCTGTCCTGGAGGCAAAACCGTCCACTCATTGGTCACGCCTGACATTCTGTAGGCATAGGCGTTTCTCTCCGGATCGAGGTAACTGTTGGACGAGAACCCGACCTCAAAATCGTTCTGGTTGTGGGCGAGACGGATTATGTGGACACGGTCGGAGTGACCGTCAAGAGTTGAGACGGACTGTTTCAACGCAGAGCCCTTGGATGATGGGACCACTGCCATATTATTGACTTTCAGCTCCGTGAACCAGACACGAGGTTTCTGACGATTGAGATTGAGGTGGGAAGGATTGAACACGAGGTAGCCGTTTGTTCCGCCGAAGAGCAGCTTGCCGGTTGAAGAAGCAAAGCAGGAGCGGATGTACCAGGAACCGCAACTGTTAGGAACATCGATTCCGGCCTTCTCGATTTCTCCACAAGTACGGCTGTAGGTGTAGAGACCGGCATCGGTGCTGAACCACACATTCCCTGTGGCGCTGTCTTCAACGATGCCGAACACAGTGCGTCCGGTAAAACTTCCGTCCGGAGAACTGTTGTAGTTCACATAGCGTCCGTCCGGACTTAGCCTGTTGACTCCGGCACCACGAGTTCCGAACCACAGTTCAGAATCGGAAGTCCTGCACCATGAGCACAGGTTGTCAGCTGACCACACACCGCTTTCTATAGCATACCGTCCAGTTATGGAGCGGGTTCGCACATCAACCACATAGGCTCCAGAATGAGTCACAAGCCAGAGATTGCCTGACACGTCGTGGAACATAGCCTCAACACGCATACGCATCTTTTTCCCGTCCAAGTCGTGAAACATCACATTCTCGACCTTTCCGGAAGCCATATTCCAGAACATCAGTTCGGCGTCAGGATCCGAGAGCCACCATCCGGAGTTTCCCTCCCGAAGGAAGTCATAGACAGAAAGCGGCTGTCCGGAAGAAGGGTTGAGCACATGCAGGTCCTTCGCAATGCCGGTACGCACATCTATGCGCGTGAGTCCTCCGTTGAATGTCGAGACATAGACACCGTCCCCTTCGCAAAAAATCCGCTTGATCATATTCGAGTTCAGGCAGCCGTTTTCCTGACTGTAGTAGGAGAAGCTCCCGTCCCGTGAGGAACGGCAGCAGACACCTCCGCCCTCAGTGCCAATCCAAAGATTTCCGAGCCTATCCTCAGCAAAGGCACTCACAATAGGATGAGGAAGGCCTCCGGGAATCGGGGCTATGTGACGTATGTCATTGTCAGAAAAAGACTGATAGGCAAGTTTTCCGCCGTATGTGCCCACCCACACACCGCCGTCCGGGTCAGGATAGATTGACCAGACGGAATTGTTCGGAATGGAAAGCGGGTCGGCAAGGTCAAAAGTCAGAAGGGCTGTCTCACCATCCGCCGGATCGACGAGAAGCAGACCGGACTGCGTCGCGACCCAGATTATTCCGTCGGAGTCGCGGTAGAGTTTCTTTGCCGTGCTGGAACGGTCGTAGCCGTCAGGCAGTTTGAATGTACGGAAGATATGTCCGGTCCGGTCACACTCAAAAAGTCCGTCTCGAAGCGTCAGGACATAGACATAGTCCTCCGTCTCGATGACGTCTGATATTATGGAGTTGTCGTTTCCGACATCCGTAAAATCTGAATAGGCTCCGGTGTCACCGTCAAGGGTAAACAGATGTCCGTATGCCCCGACGTACACTCCGTTTCCAGAACACAGGAGCGAGAGCGAAAAAGGCGAGCGGCGCACATCGTCCGGCAAAGGATATTTCCTGACATTCCCCTCTCCCTCATAACGCACTACGACATCGTCAAGAATCATCCACACGCGTCCTGTCCGGTCAGTGTCAATCGCCCCGACATCCCCCTCGCAAAGCAGACGCATAGTCTCCGAGAGATAATCGAAGCCATAAAGGCCACAGTTCGTCGCGACATAGAGCCGCCTTTCCAAGTCCGGTACTATCGCCCGGTAATCCACCTGAAGCCCCGGTCTCGTTCCGCTCACCGCCTTGCTCTCGAATGAACTGCCGTTGAACATATAGAGGGCATCCGTTCCGCTGAACCAGACACGCCCGATGCTGTCCTTGGCGACACTGTTGATGCCGCCGTAATAGGAGGTCTCAGACATCTGATGGAAACGGTAATTCCTGCCGTCAATGGCCCAAAGAGGCAATGACAGCAGGAAAAAAGCGACAGCGGCAATTATTCTATACTTCATTATCAGTCAGTGTATTCAGATTACAAAAATAATCAAAATTTCACATACCGACACTACCCGTATCGAACTATCGAACCGTGACGTTGGCAATCTTTAGCCAACCATCTTTGGTGTAGTCGCCCTTCGCGGACGAATATATGCCTATTTTCTTTTCTGCGGAAGCGTCATCGACGATTCCTGTCGCCCAAACATATTCCCCGACAGGGACGCCATCGACTGTGAACGTGAAGCGATACTGCTTCGGCTTTCCTTTCAGCCAGTCGTGAGGCTGAGCCTGCTCGTCGTAGAAGATTTTCACCGGCTTTTCCGAAGATTTGTCAAGCAGGGCGAACGCCACCTTGTACTTGTTCAGGAACGGGCGAAAGTTGGTCGGGCAGTAAGCATAGCCGAGGTTTGCCCAGCGGTGAAGAACCGCAACCTTTTCACCTGGTGTCACCTCTTGTGGGGCAATCACCTTGGAGGGATAGACACGATAGTTGCCGTCCTGTATGAACTGAACAAGATAGTCGTAGGCCTCATTGAACCACGACCAAGCCTCGCTCACTTCAAGATTGTCGTTGTAGCGCAGGTCCATCATGCTGGCACATGCCTCGCGTGCCTGGTCAAACTCGCCCTTGCGGACATCCGCCCAGTCCTTGTATTTCTCGCTATCCCAGCGCATCGGTGCATCACCGTGAGAGGCCTTGACCCATCCGCCCTCGGCGATGAGTGGCACCCGATAGCGATATTTGGCGGCAATGCTCTTCTCCCATGTGCCGTAGTAAGTCTTCATTCCGAACGCACCGCTGCCTATCCCGAAGCCCTTCTTCACGGCAGAGTCAATCATGCCCTCGGAGTCCGGACTGAGTTTATCTCCGCTGGTTGATCCTACGGCCTTGTGGTAGTTGATAAAAATCGGGATCTTGGTAAACTCCTTTGCAAAGAGGGACGTAACCCACTCGAAGACGGCCTTCTTCGGGGTTTCGTCACCGGTGGAGTAGATGCAGGAATGGTACTCGCCCCATTTGCCGATGCCGACACCGTGGACGAATTCAGTAGAGTCGGGGTTATTGATGTGTTCGGCAAAGTCGTGGATGAACTTCTCGTAGCACTTCTGAAATTTCGGGTCATCAGGATAGGGCGACCAGACGTCCATTGAACCGGTGCGTGTGGCATAGCCCTGCGCACCGTATTTGTCGCGGACGTAGAGAGGCGTGCAGAACTCGTGCTTGTCACGGCTGTCGATGGCAAAGCCATAGCCGATGCGCATATTGCGTCTGCGGGCCTCGGCGACAAGCTTTTTGTAGCGCTGGGCATAGACGGTGTTGCAGTCTTCCTGCCAGATGTAGACTCCATCTTCCGGATTCAGCTGTCCCCATGTCGTGCGAACGAGCAACGTCTTTGCATAGTCGGTGGTTCTGACCGTTCCGACAGAGGACGGCATATTGTCATATCTCTCCCAGAAGTCGCTCAAGTCGTTGCCGAGTCCCGCATAGAGCACCCATCCGCACAGTGGGTTAGGGAACACGGTGTTCCTGTCCGGAGCGAAGTTGACGGTCACGCCCGCAACTTCCGGTTCGCCACCTCCCGGCTGTTCCTTGCCGCAGGAAACTGCAGCAAGGAACATTGAGGTGAGAGCCAAAAGAAGAATTGTGTCTTTAATGGAGAAATTCATTATAACCTATAGAATTATATTAATCAGTCAAAACGGATCTTATTGTTTCTCGCGTCGATGGTGATTTTGCTGATTTTGACTGTGGATGCCAGTTTCCACTTTACGTTGCTGAAAACCAGAGCTGTATTCATCCATTCTCCCATCTTGAGTTCCATGTTGGCTGTTGCAGCCACACCCGGTTCAGTTGCCGGCACGAATGCAGCCACCTTTGAAACAAAAGTCGTTGATATGTTATCTGCATCTTTGTCTTCCTCTTTTACACCAGTATCGGTATATGGGTTATTACCACCAGTTCCCTCACCCTGCTTTATCGAATCTAAATCTGCACGATGCCTGGCAACTTTGATACAAATGCCGGCATTTTTATCTGGAACACTGAAAGAAGAGCCCGACCAAATGAGAATCATAGGATCGACCTTCGACACCACAAACGGGAATGCCTTGCCTCTCCAGCTGTCCCAGCCTGTCATCGAATTGAGATAGTAGTTGCCGGCCAGCAGGGTCTTCGTCAGAATCCATGATGCAGGATTCCTTCCCTCATAAGCAAACTCGACAGTCAGCGGTTCAAGCCTGTTCTTGGGAGAGAAGAACTTGACGGTGTTGTTCTCGGTGTCGATTATAACCCTCCAATAGCCCTCGACAGGAATGTTCCACACAGGAAGCTCAGAGCCCTCTGTCGATTCCTTGACTACAGCATTATAGAGCGTTCCAGCCGGTTTTGAGTCAACCCGGTCATTATCAGGGACCTCGACACTTCCGTCAGCCGGGCAGATGTATGATGTCACTCCCTTGTATTTGACAGGTATAGTCATTTTCCCTGCACGAAGATAGATCTCCTCGGCATAGACACAACTACTCTCCGGAGTCTTTGGCATCAACTTCGCCCCACCAGTCAACACTGTCCCATCAATAAAATACTGGGCCTCTCCGCACGAAATTGAAGTTCTGTTGACCTTGCCGGCAGCGAATACCACATCCTTAGAGAAAGTTTTGGTTTCTGTGTAATCCGTCCCATCCACCGTATATTTGAAAAGAAGACTTGTCCCGGCCTTTGCAGTGAACGGAGCGCACTGAAGGCATATGTCCATAGATTTCCCGGCGGCAACTTTTTTGTCCTGTCTTATAAGTTGGGTAAAGATTTCTGTCTGACCATTCACCGGTCCTTTGACAGTATGCTGTCCGCCAAGTATTCCTCCGTCAGTCCTTTCAATATAAAGTGTAGTAAGCTTTGCCGTTCCTACAGCATTTTCATTTTTGAGTGTCACCTTGATGACACAAGAAAGCTGTTTGAGCCCGACATTAGGAGATGCGCTTCCAACAGCCTTTGCCGTTCCGTGCATCGGTGTCTTGGCATATCCTGACATTGTAAACTGCCCGTTGTCAGAATAGGGATAGAGTATGTCATATTCATACCCGACACCCTCCTCTGGTTTGAAATCCGAGCAACTGAACGCATTCTCCTCACCTTTAACTTTTGTAAATTTATACAGTTGGCCATCAATCGTCACGGCAAGAGCGTCATTGTCAGACCAAGTTACCTCGTATGTTTTCTCATTAAACGACGTCTTAGTCGCGGAAGGCTGCTGTGCCTCTGACGATGTGCTCACATAAAGGACAAATGGTGCCTGCTCTTCTGACGGTGTGCTTTCAACTGTCTCAAGACCGAGTTTTGCGCAGCCTGCGAGTGCGGCCGCCGCAAGAAATGATATTGCTAAACGTTTCATGGTCCTTCCTCCGTTAAAATGCCTCGCCGTCAACATATGTTCTTGCGTATATTCCTGTTTTTTCGTCACTCGCCGCGAAGCCTGACTCCGCGCTCACTTCCATGAGCTGAAGAGACGGACTTGTATATTCCCCCCCCCTCCGATTTGAAATTCCCTGTATCATAGATACTTTCATGTATTAAAATGTTGGCTATTAAATTTGTATGGTTTTATCTTATTGTAACTTTCTCAAGTTTGAACCACCCTTCGGGAGTGAGATGCTCCCTGTCGACGGCGATGTTCAGCCCCATTCTGTTGTCTCGCATCGTATCGGCGATTCCGATTGCCCAGGTGTACTCGCCCGGAGCGATTCCCTTCAGGTCGGCGCTGAAACTGTGCGACCCGGGTTTCCCCTTAATCCACTCGGACGGCTCTGACTGCCGGTCAACGAATGTCCGGACGACTTTCCCTTCAGAGTCGAGAAGCACGAATGCCGGCTTGTAGCGATAGTGCCATTGACGGATGTTGTTCGGACAGTAGCCCCAGCCGAGGTTTTCCCAGACGTGAGAGAGACAAACGGTTTCTCCCGATTCTGCGGTTGTAGGGACGGTCACCGACGAAGGATAGAGCCTATAACCTCCCTCGCTGACAAACTTCTGGACGAGATCATAGTTCTGGAACCAGCTTTCCGTCTCGTTGCCCACGCGGAAATCCATCATGTTCACATGGGTCTCCTCCGCAATCTCCATCTCTCCCCTGCGCACGTCTTCCGGATGTCCCTCGCGATACTTCCCGCTAGGATCCCTCCAATAGCGGTGATGCGCCCCGGTAATCCAGCCTCCCTCGAAGATAATCGGCAGACGGTAGCGCCACCTTGCGGCATATTCCTTTTCCCAGTCCATATAGTAGCCTGTCATTCCGAACGCGTCGTGACGGAGGCTGTAGCCCTTCGAAATCGCAGAAGCAAGAAGCTTCTCCGTGTCCGGATTCGGCGCGTCCTCCCATCCGTCTATGGTCTGTGCGGCGAGCACCCGATGATAGTTCATAACAAGCGGAATGTTCGTGAACAGGCGTGCATAAAGGTCTGTAATCCATTCATATACAGGTATCTTGTTCGCCTCATCCATATATCTCATCGAATGGGCCTCACCCCATTTTCCAAGTCCGTAGGCATCGATGAAATCAATCTCATCTGAAGAGTTGAACCTCTGTGCAAATGCAGTGAGGAACTTTTCATATTTTTCCTGAAACACCTTGTCGTCCGGGTAGGGTGTGTAGACTTCCCGGCTGCCGACCTTGCTTGTGAAGCATTTTGCTCCAGCGTCAATCACATACTGCGGAGTGTTCTGCCCCTGGTCGCGCCCGTCAACGACGATGCGGAACGCGAGTCTCATTCCACGGTGGCGAACTTCATCCAGCAGCCCATTAAGACGGGAATCCGGGTCGTTCCAGAAATATTTTCCCTCTTCCGGCTCCATCGAAGACCAGCTGGTGCGGATGTAGGCGGTGCCGCAGTAGTCCGATACGCGGACTTTCATCTGCCCGTCCGGACCCGCCGGCCAGCTGTCATAGCCAACTTCTGTTCCAAAATCCTTGCTCCACCCCCGTCCGAGATACATCACCCATCCGGTGAGCGGATTTCTTATGACCGATGTTCTGTCAGGTTCGATTGCGATTGTCCGATATTCGTCAGCGCCTATCTGCACGTTCTGCCTCAAACGGATGTCCGCAGAAGAGGCGCCAACAAGAATTTCAAACACTCCCGGCTCGACGACGAAAGACTTGCTCTTCACATCATAGAACGAGAAAGCGTCCTTACCGAGCGTAATCTCGACTCTGGTCCTGCCGCCCTTTTTAATGAAATTCTTGCAGAATCCCTTGAGTTCCTTGACTGGACGTGGCACCGAGCACGAAAGGTCGCTGACATAGACTTGAGAAATTTCCGAAGCATCGCGCTTTCCCGTGTTCGCCACTATGAAGGAAACCGTCAGACTGTCGGAGCCAAGTTTCTCAACGCAGAGGTCAGAATAGTCGAACTTGCTGTAGGACAGGCCATAACCGAAAGGATAGCGAACAGGTGTTCCGTTTTTCTCATATCCTTTGTAGCCATAGAAAATGCCCTCCCTGTATTCGACTCTCTTTGTCTTCGTGTTCTGCGTGAAAACTGGAGTATTCTCGTGGTAGCTATCATGCACAGGGTTATCCTCCCAGCGGTTCTCAATGCTTATCGGAAGCTTTCCGCTTGGAGACACCTTGCCGGAGAGCACTTCCGCGATGGCATCTCCGCCCCTCTGCCCCGGATACCATGCAAGCAGCACGGCCTCCACGCCTTCGCTCCAATCATTGAAGTTGACTCCACCGCCGGCATTGAGCACGACTGTAAGATGAGCGTGCGCGGCGGCAATCTCATTAATCACACGCCTCTGTGCCGCCGGAAGCGCGAACGGACGATCAAAGCCCTCACCTTCAATTTTGCTGTTGAATCCGGCGCAATAAACCACCCTGTCGGCCTTTTTCAGAGCCGCCGCAAGAACATCCACATTCACGGCACCGGCCTTGACAGAGTCCGCAGACATGCCGGCAAACAGGAGGCTGTCCGAGAGGACAGTCACATGTTTTTCTCCCAATGCCTTGCTTAGACCATCCGCAACCGAAACGCTGTGGAACGGCTGCACGAATCCGCTTCCGCCTCCGGTCGGAGTGTTGAAAGCGTTAGGACCGAGCACCAGCACATGGTCTTTTTTCCTGAACGGAAGTTCGTTCCCACGGTTTTCAAGCATGACGATTCCTTCCCTCGCAATTTCGAGCGAAAGTGCATCGCTGTCCGGATTGTCGAGAGGAATGCTGCTGTCCTTGATGTCCTTGTCAAGAAGTCCGAAGCGGTTGAGAGTGTGGAGAATATGATATACTTTGGTGTCGATTGTCTCCTCACGGACAATTCCGGCCTTCACGAGCGGGACAAGCTTCTCTGCCGTAAAGTACACTCCTTTAGGGCATTCAAGGTCAAGGCCTCCGTTTGCTGCACCCGATGAGGAATAGACCGAAGTCCAGTCCGACATGAGTATTCCGTCGAAGCCCCACATGTTGCGAAGTACTTCAATGTTCATCCAGCCATGCTCCGAGGCGTGCACCCCGAAAATGGGGTTGTAGCTGTCCATCACGGCTCCGACATGCGCCTCCTGCACGGCCTTCCTGAATGCGGGGAAGTAGACTTCATGGAGCGTGCGCTCATCGACATCGGAGCTTGTATGGTGGCGGCTCCATTCCTGGTTGTTTGCAGCGAAATGCTTCACCGTGGCAATCACCCCCTCATGCTGCACGCCAATGATGTAATTGGCAGCTATCTCGGACGTGAGGTACGGATCTTCGCCGAAATACTCGAAATTTCTTCCACAGAGCGGTGCCCTATAGATGTTCACGCCCGGACCGAGAAGAAAAGAGATTCCTCTCGCCTTGGCGTCCTGTCCGAGCCCATGACCGAGTTTGTCGGCAAGTTCGCGGTTCCATGTCGCGGCGGTGAGAACTCCGCACGGATAGAGCGTACTTACGGTGTTCTGGCGCCGTATGTTGCGTATTCCCTGTGGGCCATCTGCCATGAGAAGCTGAGGTATGCCGAGACGTTCAACGGGACGAATCACAAAAGAAGTGAGTTCACCGATGTAGTCGCACTTTTCCTCAAGCGTCATCTGCGACACAAGGTTCCATGCACGTTCGTCAATCTCTGAGGCATTCTTCCCCGCAGGAGATGTGTTGTCAAGATAAAGTCCCTGAGCGAAAGCCCCTGAAACTGACAGAGACATGACGGAAAAGAGAAGGGCAAAAGAACGTTTGAGTGTTTTCATTTTTGTCATTTAAGATGTGTTATTTGGACATATCCGTCACCTCGTAAGGCTTGCAGACCGCATTATGCGCTGCCGAGCGGGCGATTTTCGCCTTAATCTCATTCATAGAAGACGGCACGTATGAGGTTTCCTCCACATTCTTCCCGGAAATGGCTTCAAACCATGTGCATGCAGCCGTGTATCTTCCGTAAGTAAGTTCAAGATGGTAGCCGTCGCGGTTGAAGGTGTCTCCAAGAGAAGATGTCCGTCCATTCTGAACCGCGGTGCCGGAAGGAACAAGCAGGTCAAAGGAATATGAACTGTTGTCCATAACCTTCTGCGCCACGTCAATGATGGCGTTGAACATGGTCATCTGATTGCTGCTATACTTCGGAAAATCAGAATGCGTCGAATTCGCCGCATAGGCCCAGGTCGAGTGCCAGATGAGTTTCACATCATACTTTGAACGGGCACGGACGTAGTTCAGAATCTCCGGGAGATACGGAGAACATGTCTCATACTTGCCGGATAAACCACTTGCCTGCTGAAGGCTGATGTAGTCCCATGGTTCCTCGGCAAGAACAGTCGAAATCTTCACCCCTTTAGAGTTCGTCTTCTGACCATCCACAATCTTGCGGTATTCGTATGCGGCCGCATCATTGTTGATATTGTTGTAGTGTCTCTCAAGGCTGCATCCTCCGATGTAGAGGTTGCCGATGATGACTTTTTTGCCGGAAGCGGCAAAAAGTTCATATAGATACTGTTCAATGGCATCCTGAGAAAAACTGTTGCCTATTGCAAGGATTCGGAGAATGCCGTCGCCTTCTTCCTTGACCTCCACGATAGCCTTTGCCTTGACGCTCTCACATTCGGCTATATAGACCAGTACAGTTGCCTTGCCGCCCTTTTCGGCCTTCAGCACAGCCCTGTTGCCGTCTTCCTTGAGCGAAAGGACGGTAGGATTAAGAGATTTCCACTTGTATGTAACCGAAATATCCGAAGACTTGTCTCCGACCAACGTGGCTGTAATCTCAGCAGTTTCTCCGACTGAAAGAGACGCCGGAACTTCGGACAATTCCATTGAGAGACCCTCATACGGGTCAATCTTGGCACAGGCAGTGCCGGGTGCAAACACCGTAGTGACTGCAAGCACAGCCTGTGCGAACAATACTTTCTTTATTTTGCCAAACATCCTATTCAAAACGATTTGTAATTATTTATGTTCAAACTATCTTGCGGACACGGTCACCGCACCGGCACGCACCCATCCGTCTTCCGTCACACTCTTGGCTGTCGCTGCCGGGCGTATGCCTATGGCATTGTCCTGCGTCGTGTCGACGATACCTACTGCCCAAGTGTATGCTCCGACCGCAACGCCCTTGATCTCGACCTCGGTCTTATAGGAAGAAATCTCTCCTTTAAGCCATTTTGACAAATCAGCATCGGCTTCCACAAAAACCTTGACCGGTTTGTTTTTGCTGTCAAGGAGAGCAACGGCAGCCTTGTACTTATAGTTCCACTGTGGAAGATTGACAGGACAATATCCCCATCCGAGGTTAGCCCAGCTGTGACCGACGGTCACCCTGTCGCCGAACTTTACCTGTGAAGGGAAGGAGACAGAAGTCGGATAGAGCCTGTAACCACCCTCCGCGACAAAACGTTCCACATACTCAAAGGCATTCTCGAACCAGGACTTCGTCTCGTCTCCCACACGGAAATCCATTGTGTTGACCTTCGCCTCCATAGATGAGTTGAATTCGCCTGCACGGACGTCTTCCGGATGCCCCTTGCGGTAGCCTGCAGGGTCGTTCCAGTACGAATGGCTGGAGACGATGTAGCCGCCTTCCATGAGTATGGGCACCTTGTAGGCCCATTTCTTCGCGTAGGCTTTCTCCCAGTCGTTGTAGCCCCAGTCCTGATTATTCATCCCGAATGCATCGGAACGCAGACAGTATCCGTTGTCAAGTGCAATCTGAAGCACTCTCTCGCTGTCCGGCTGAGGGTTCTTGCCTTCGCTGACAGGATGCCCAATCTGGCGATGGTAGTTGATGACGAGCGGAACCTTGGTGAAGTTGTCCGCATACAGCTTCGTTATCCACTGCATCGTCCCGGCCTTGTACTCCGATGTCTTGTCCGACACGGCATTGTTCTGCTCGTAGCAGACATTATGGCCTTCGCCCCATTTTCCCAGCCCGTAAGCATCTATGAACGCTGTTTTCTTCGGGTCGTTGAAACGTTCCGCGAATGCCTTCACGAATGTCTCATAGTGTTTTCTCCAAATCGGATCCACGGCAAGCGGAGTCTTGCGGTCAGGATACTTGCTGTCAGACAGCCAATACTCAGCCCCGTCGTCAAAGACAAACTGCGGTGTATTCTCCCTCTGATCTCTGCCGTCCACCACGACACGGAACGCTATCGGAAGTTCAAGTTCTTCCGCCCGTTTGACCAATTTATAGATCTTGCTCGTCTGGTCATCCCAGGCATACTTGCCCTTCGCAGGATTGAGGTTCTTCCAGCCTGTCCTGATGTAACAAGCAGAGGCGTAATCCCTTACATAAACTTCCTTTCCAAGTTCCGAAACATAGATTTTCGTGTCGAAATAGGACGGGTCCGCCGTACCGGAAACATACATGACCCAACCATTGAGCGGATTCTTCAGAACAGTCTTCCTGTCAGGGCTTATCTTGACAGTTGTGTTGCCGGCAATCTCGCCGCCATTCCCACCATTTCCGGAAGGCTTTTCCCCCTTCGCGCATGCGCAGGCAGAAACAGCGGCAATCGCCAAGACAAGAAGTGTCTCTTTAATGGAGATATTCATATCAGTCAAAACGAATCTTATTGTTTCTTGCGTCAATAGTGATTCGGCTGATCTTAACTGTGGAAGCCGGCTTCCACTTTCTGTTGCTGACAACAGTAACCGTGTTCATCCATTCGCCCATCTTGAGTTCCATGTCGGCTGTTGCAGCCACACCCGGTTCAGATGCCGGCACAAATGCCAGAACCTTTGAAATAAACTTCATTCCGGCCCCGTTCTGGACAGGATCGTCTCCGCCTGTTCCTTCTCCTGCCCTGATATCGTCAACCTCGGCAGGTCCCTGAGCGACCTTGACGCAGAGCGCATCCTTCATGTTGAACGACGCACCTGACCAGATGAGAATCATAGGGTCAACCTTCGACACCACAAACGGGAATGCCTTTCCTTTCCAGCTGTCCCAGCCTGTCATCGAATTGAGATAGTAGTTGCCGGCCAGCAGGGTCTTCGTCAGAATCCATGATGCAGGATTCCTTCCCTCATAAGCAAACTCGACAGTCAGCGGTTCAAGTCTGTTCTTCGGAGAGAAGAACTTGACGGTCTTGTTCTCGATGTCGATTATAACCCTCCAGTAGCCCTCGACAGGAATCTTCCATGCAGGAAGAGTCGCACCGGCCTTAAGCTCCTTGACAACGGCATTGTACTGCGTGCCGGCCGGCTTTGAGTCAACCTGATCATTATCCGGAACTTCAACGCTTCCATCCGCAGGGCAGATATAGGAAGTCATTCCCTGATACTCGATAGGAATGGTCATTTCCCCTGCGCGGAGGTAGACTTCCTCGGCATAGATGTAGTCGCTTTCCGGGGTCTTGCCCATAGACTTTCGTGTCGTGCCGGTCATTGCATCGCCGGAAAGGAATATACGGTCTGCATCAAAGGTGAGCGGGCGGAAAGGACGGACGCTGAAATCAATGGTCCTTACCTCCGGCATCACATATTTTTCTCCGCCTTCCCATTTTGCAATGACCTTGAACTGCATGTTCACCGCACGCGAATAGTTCTTGTTCCACTTCTCCACGAGAAGATTCTGCAGTTCCTGAGTCGTGTATTCCTTGGTGAACACTCCGTCGTCAACTACCTGACGAACAGCATTGCTGAAGTCATTTCCTTCAACATCGAGGAAGGTAACGTATGTCACCAGATAGTCGTCAGGCATTTCTCTTGCCGGAGTCCACGTGAACGTCAAGGCAACTTTATCCACCTCCTCCGCATCAAGGACAACATCCCGTGCTGAGGCTTCGAGTGTCATGGTCTCGACAACATCGTACATACTTCTGTCCGGGCCCTGAAATCCGCCCTTGTCACAGGCAGCCAACGAAAGGAGACCGGCTACCGCGAATAATATATGTCTGTTTTTCATATCGAATACTCTTTTTATCGTTAGTGCCTACCATTCAGGGAACTGACGGAGATTTACGTTCTTGTCAATGTCGTCCTGAGGAATCGGCCACCAGTAGCTGATGAAGCGACGGGTCTGGTACTGAGTTCTCTTGTAGTAATCGTCCCTGTTGGACTTCGTCGCACGCGAATCCATTCCGTAGAAAGGCCCGTTAAGAACTGTTGCGGCCTCTTTCCAGCGGCGGAGGTCATCGAAACGGTTGCCGGCCTCGCAGTTGAGTTCGACACGCCTTTCTCTGTGAATGAGGTCGCGGAGAGTCTCGCCGTCGGTTGGCGGAACAATCATCTCGACACCGTCAGAATCGACACCCGTGCCATACTGAGGGATGCCTGCACGCTCCCTGATTTTATTCACATAGGAAAGAATCTCGTTCTTGTTTGCATCATACGTTCCCTTCGCGATGCTGTATTCATTCAAGCACTCGGCGTATGAAAGATAGGCCTCCGCGAGGCGGTAGATTGCGCCGTGGCGTGTCTTGAACTTTCCGGAGCCGTCGCTCGGAATGGCTGACGGATCCACCATCTTCCTCACGAGGTAGCCCGCTGTAGGAGCATCGTGGCTCGGTCCTCCGTCCTGTCCGCCGGAGAAGAAGTCGGTGTATTTGTTGGAGGACTTGTGCTTGTCCTTGCCCCAATGATACTGCTCGTTGTAGAGAACTGAGATGTAGAATCTCGGCTCACGGTTGCAGTACATGTTGTAGGTGCCTTTGGTAGTTATCACGTGATTTGTCTTCTGTCCCTCGACAGCACCCTGCTCGGCATAGAAGTATTTCGTGTCATCCTTGTAGTCTGCGGTTGAATAGCCAGTCTCGGTGTAACCGGATGCCGGGTTGATGATTGGCTGTCCGTTCGCGCCGTATCCGGTGATAGGAACAAGACCGTTGCTCATAAAGAAGGCGTCCACAAGGTTTTGAGTCACGCCGATGGCACCCGCGCCACCCATGCTTCGAGGGTTGCACTGCCTGTCGAAATATGCGCCGCTATCGTATGTCTTCGGGAATATGACTTCATGATTTCCCTGATCCCAACGCATGAGAACCGCGTTCATATAGGACATGTACGGGTCAACGCTGCCATTGTCAAGTCTCTCGACATAAAGTTCATAACCGTTTTCCTTGGCGGCCTCGATGACTTCCATGTTGGCATCGGCTGCCGTTCTCCACCTCTCAGGATCAAACTCCGTCGAGAAAAGCGGTGTTCCGTCACAGTTGACCATACCGGCAAGGTCAGGATTGCCGTTCACAAGCGGGCTGGCGGCAAAGGTGAGCAGACGGGCACGGACGGCAAGGCACATCACGGATGTGGCACGACCATACTTGTTTGCCTCCTCGTATGAAGCCGGAAGAATCTCGGAAGTCTCCTTCAGTTCTTGAGCCACCCAGTCAACAACCTCATAAAAAGGAGCTTGCTTGAGTTGCATGTCTGAAGCATTGGTTCCCTGAGCTGGGCCAGTAATCATCGGCACCGCGCCGTAGGTCGTCACAAGCATTGCATGATAGTACGCGATGAAGAAACGGCACTCGGCCTTCATCCACTCTATCTCCTTGGCTGAAACATCAAAAAGCGGGTGGGCATTCTCGATGAAGATGTAGGCAGAACGGATCCTCTTTGAGAATTCCTCCCAATAGCTGATGATGCCACCCTGTGCCGGGGTAAAGTTGCCGTTCTGATAGAGAATAGCCTTGAAGCCCTGCGACTCCCAGCCGACAGGGGGCGTGAGGTCATCGGCAATGGCAATGGCTCCGTCATAGTGGTAGAATGTCGGTATGCCGTTGTAGATGTAGGCAAGCCAGCGCTCAAGGTTGGTCCTGTTCTCGAATGCAGTTTCGAGATCCAACTGGTCATCAGGCTGTTTGTCAAGGTAGTCACAGGAGACAGCCGAGAAAATGGCGATGAGACCTGCAATCAAATATGATAATTTAAGATTTTTCATCACGAAATGATTTTAGAATTTGAATTCGAGACCAGCTGAAATTGATTTCATAACCGGATAGGCCGCGCCAGTGTTAGAGGCGAGCTCCGGATCCCAGAGCTTGAACTTAGAGAAAGTAAGCAGATTGGTTCCGCGCAGGTAGACTCTCGCGCTGGAAATGAAAGACCTCTCGGCAAACTTCTTCGGAAGCGAATATCCGATTTCGATGTTCTTGAGTCTGAGGAAACTCATATCCTTGAGCCACCATGTGGACGCCTGACTGTTGTTCGCGTTCACACCATAGTCAAGACGCGGATAGAATACGTTCTGACTCGGATTATCTTCCGTCCAACGGTCTGTATAGTTCGTGAAAATGTTGTAGGTGGTACCCTTGTTGGATGCAGGAATGATGTTTCCGGAAAGGATGTTCCAAGTCTTGCCAACTCCTTGAAAGAGAGCCGAGATGTCGAGGTCCTTCCAAGAGAACGTGAATCCGAAACCATACACCATCTCCGGGTTCTTTGTGCCGCCGATAGGTGATTTGTCATAGACATCAATCTTGCCGTCCCCATTTACGTCCTTATACTTTATATCGCCAGGGCGAACCTTTGACACAAGCGTGACGGTCGGAAGGTCAGGACGGAGTATTCCATTCTCGACATCCACGAAATCATCGTAGGTGTAGAGCCCCTCGTCGATGTATCCGAAGAGCTGCCCCACCGGATGTCCGGTCTCTGCCCTGTTGGTTCCAACCACTGCAGCCGGCTCGTCCATTTCGAGAATTGTATTGTGCGCGTATGTAAAGGTTCCCATCGCGCTAATGAAGAAATCACGTCCGAACTGCTTTCTGATGTTAAGGGAAAGGTCAACACCCTGGTTCTTCACACGTCCGAAGTTCTGCCAAGGAGACTTGATAAATCCGGCGGTCATCGGAATGGAAGTCCTCTCCATGAAGATGTTGTTTCTGCGCTCGTCGAAGAAGTCCACCTGGAAGTCTGCGACCCCGTCCAAAAGGCCGATTTCAAAGCCGACGTCAGCCTTGTTCACCTTCTCCCAAGTAAGGTCCGGAACGGCGAAGTCACCCTCTGCCATACCGTTCTTGTTGTAATTGGACTCATAGCCCCACCTGTACTCTTTGAGTGTGTTCCAGTCGTCCGTGATGGTTGAAAGGTAGGCGAAACGACGTCCGTCAAGGGAAGCGTTACCGGTCTGTCCGTATGACGCACGCAGCTTCAACTTTGAAAGGACGTGCTTTGCACCTGCCATGAACGGCTCCTCTGAAATGACCCATCCGAGAGCTCCTGAAGGGAAGAAACCATATCTCTTGCCCGGAGCGAAGTTCTCCGAACCATTGTAGCCGAAGTTGAACTCGGCAACATATCTGTTGGCATAGGTGTATGATGCCCTTCCTGCAAGACCCTGGTTTCTGTACGGAAGCTTTCCTCCGTTGTCATAGTTTCGCCTGTTAAAGAGGAGGAACCGGAAACGGCATGCTTACGATTGAATGTCCTGTCGTATGTTGCAGCGGCCTCAAGATAGACGCTCTTGTTTCCGAAAGTTCCAGAAGACGAATGACCGAGCGTATTGCTGCCATTTGATTTCACCGTGAGAATGAGAGAGCCGTCCTCGTTACGTCCGGATGCGGGGTTGTAGATGGTAGGATTCATCGTGCGACTCACGGTTCCGGTTGAATAGCGGTCAAAGGAGAATGAGGCCCTGACCTTGAGACCTTCCGTGAGGAACTTGAGATCCTGTTCAAGAGTCACGAGCGTCTCAATCTTGCTGGCAGTCGTCCTGTTGTATCCGCGCTGTGTGGCCATAGCCCAGACATTCGACTCCTCCGTTCCGGCAATTTCGCCTGTAGAGTATTGAACCGGGAACTTGAAAGGAACCGCCCTGAAGGCACGGTTGAAGATTTCGCTCACGCTGTCAGGAGTGGAGTTGCGCTCCTGCATGTAACCTCCGATGTTGATGCGGAGTTTGGTAGTGTTGGTCAGCTTTATGTCAACGTTGCTTCTGACATTGTAGCGCTGGAGCTTTATCGACGGGTCCCATTCCTTTGACTTGTCGTGCGTAAGGATTCCGTCTTCATTGTAGAATGCGCAGACCATAGAGTAGATAACCCTCTCGTTACCGCCGCTGATTTCGGCTGTGACGCGCTGATTGTCCGCCCAGTTCTTGGAGATTGCCTGAATCCAGTTCACGTCAGGATAGATGTCCGGGTCATAGCCAGCCCTTGTCTTGGCAATCTGGTCCGTGTACATCGGGAGCGAGCCGGTGTCCACAAGGACGTCATCAAGAAGCTGCATATAGTCGGCCGAACCGATATATGACGGGAGCTTGACAGGCTGTGTGCCGGCGAACTCGGCCTTGATTGTAACTTTCGGCTTTCCGGCCTCACCGCGCTTGGTGTTGATGAGGATGACTCCGTTTGCACCGCGAACTCCATACACGGCACTCGCTGCCGCATCCTTGAGGACGGAGAACGATGCTATTTCTTCCGCATCAATCGTATCGAGGCTTCTCTCGATTCCATCGACAAGCACGAGCGGGTCTCCGCCAACTCCCTGGAAAGTGGAAATACCGCGAATCCAGAAAGTAGAATTGTCATAGCCAGGCTCTCCGGAGCGCTGTATGGCAAGCACACCGGCAACGTTTCCCGCAAGGTTGTTGGTCAATGAACGCGATGTCGAAACCTTGAGGGCAGACGGTTCAATCGAAGTGATTGACGCGACGACAGATTCCTTCTTCTGCGTACCGTAGGCGACAACGACAGCATCATCTAGCTGCCCTATGTCCTCCACAAGTTCGACATTGATTACCTTGCGTTCGCCGACAGTTTCCTCCTTTGTTACATAGCCGACAAAATCGAAAACGAGCACCGTCCATTTGTCGGGAACAACGATGGAATAATTGCCGTCAAGATCCGTGATGGCATTTACGGATTTGTTGTTTTTGGCATAGACAGTAGCTGCGACAAGAGGTTCGCCCTTTTCATCCGTGACATTACCGATTACTCTCAAACCGGCGCTGTCCTGAGCAAGAGCGGCCGACAAACTTCCGATGAGCAAAATCATCATCAGCCAGCCACGTCTCAAAACATTTGAATATTTGCTTGAAAACATATAATAAGTGGTTTGGTTATTAAATTTTCCGTTTCGCGGCAACGCGCGTCTATTATATCGCTTGCAAATCTCCGGAAAAATGGCCAAACATGCATATACACATTATCCGAAAATGGTTCAATTTTGTACAAACACCATTCTACCGCCCTCAATGGCACAAATACATACATAAAAAAGAGACCGACTCACTTGAAGTCGGTCTCCAATATAAAAGACTTAAAGAGGGGGGCAAGGCGTCCAACGATGCAGACCGCCTTCGGGGCTCCCCGCCTAATTATTCAGCCTTGCCGTTTGAACCAAGCACATCAACAATCTTGTGCTCATAGAGCTTCTTCATCTCGTCACGTGCAGGTCCGAGGTACTTGCGTGGGTCGAACTCACCAGGTTTCTCGTTGAAGACCTTGCGGATTGCTGCGGTCATTGCGAGACGAGAGTCTGAGTCGATGTTGATCTTGCAGACAGCGCTCTTTGATGCCTCGCGGAGCTGCTCCTCTGGAATGCCGACTGCATCAGGAAGTTTGCCGCCGTTTGCGTTGATGATGTCAACATACTCCTGTGGAACTGAAGATGAGCCGTGGAGAACGATAGGGAAACCTGGAAGTTTCTTCTCAATCTCGTGGAGAACGTCGAATGCGAGAGGCGGCGGAACAAGACGGCCGGTCTTCGGGTCGCGGGTGCACTGCTCAGGCTTGAACTTGTAGGCACCGTGTGAAGTTCCGATTGAGATTGCGAGAGAGTCGCAGCCTGTGCGGGTTGCAAAGTCGATGACTTCCTCCGGCTTGGTGTAGTGAGACTCCTCTGAAGCAACCTCATCCTCAACACCTGCGAGGACACCGAGTTCAGCCTCAACGGTCACGTCATATTTGTGAGCATACTCGACAACCTTCTTCGTGAGGGCGATGTTGTCCTCGTAAGGAAGAGATGAGCCGTCGATCATCACTGAAGAGAAGCCCATGTCAACGCAGCTCTTGCAGAGCTCGAATGAATCGCCGTGGTCGAGGTGGAGGACAATCTGCGGATGCTCCCATCCGAGTTCCTTTGCATACTCAACGGCACCCTCTGCCATATAGCGGAGAAGAGTCTGGTTTGCGTAGTTGCGCGCACCCTTTGAAACCTGAAGAATCACAGGTGACTTTGTCTCGGCAGAGGCCTGGATAATGGCCTGAAGCTGCTCCATATTGTTAAAGTTGAATGCAGGGATTGCATATCCTCCCTTGATGGCCTTCGCAAACATCTCACGGGTGTTCACAAGACCGAGTTCCTTG